>SDBU01005376.1_pt1 | contig 15354 bp, 14 predicted proteins | sample 2277071 | NCBI WGS metagenome assembly SDBU01 (sample SAMN10397929, study PRJNA504765) | marine sediment metagenome | isolation source: marine sediment core GS08_GC12, 126 cmbsf | place: Arctic Ocean: Gakkel Ridge, Loki's castle | collected 2008
CCCTGTTTACCACGGGACACGACGAATTTAAGGGGATAGACCATTTTGTCCTCGGCGAGGCCGAGGTTACCCTTCCCCGTTTCCTGAAAGATTTAGCCAAAGGGTGCCCCCGCCATCTCTACACCTCTAAAGAGCGACCCGACATCGGCCAGACGCCGGTTCCCCTCTGGTCACTGATTAACATGAAAAAGTACTCCTCGATGAGCCTGCAGTATTCCCGGGGCTGCCCTTTCGACTGCGAGTTTTGTGATATTATCGTGCTCAACGGGCATAAGCCGCGTACCAAGGATAAAGACCAGATAGTGGCAGAACTGGAAGCCATATACCGTCAGGGGTGGCGGCAGGGGGTGTTTATTGTTGACGATAATTTCATCGGCAACCGGCGAAAACTAAAGTCTGAAACGCTCCCGGCAATAATCGAGTGGACGAAAAAGAGAAAACACCCCTTCGCCTTCTCCACCGAGGCATCGATAAACCTGGCTGATGATGAAGAGCTAATGAACCTCATGGTCCAGACTGGGTTCAACCAGATATTTATTGGCATTGAATCCCCGAATGAAGCCAGCCTGGCGGAGTGCGACAAACACCTAAACCGGAACCGTGATTTGGTGGCTTCGGTGAGAAAGATGCAAAATCACGGCCTTGAGGTACAGGGCGGATTTATTGTCGGCTTTGACAGCGACCCGCTCTCCATTTTCAAAAGCCAGATTAATTTCATCCAGACGAGCGGCATCGCCACCGCCATGGTCGGCTTACTGAATGCTCTCCCTGGTACCAGACTGCACCAGCGGCTGAAGCGGGAGAACCGCCTATTGAAGGATGTTTCTGGAGACAATATGGACTGCTCCCTGAACTTCATTCCAAAAATGAATTATGAAACACTCATCAACGGCTATAAGAGCATCCTGAAGACCATCTACTCCCCCAAGCAATATTACGAGAGGGTTAAAGTATTTCTCAAAGAGTATCACCCGCCGAAGATAAACCGGCGGTCACGGCCTCAGTTCCATCATGTTACCAGATTAATCAGGGTTATGTGGTTCCTGGGAATAAGGGAAACAGGAAGAAGGTATTACTGGAAGCTCTTCCTCTCAACCCTGCTGAGACGGCCACGGTCTTTCCCGCTATCCATGAGCCTGGCCGTCTACGGGCTCCATTTCCGCAAGGTTGTGGAGAAATATATTGGCTCAACGGTAGCCTCGCGCAACCAGGGAATCTAGAGGTACCGAGCTAACTCAGGCAGGGTGCGGATGCGGGGACAGTCTTTGACCCCTGGGGTAACATCATAGCGGTCAATAAGTACCGGATTGATACCCACTCCCCTGGCACCAACCACATCCAATTCATACTGGTCACCGACATGGACAGCCTCTGAAGCCTTCACTCCCGCCTTCTCCAACGCCGCCAGAAAAATGGGGGGTGCCGGCTTGTTAGCGCCCACTTCCTCAGAGCTAACCACGAAGTCAAGATAAGGTTCCAGCCCCAGTTCCCGGTAAGCCGAACTCATATCTTTGGTAGCATTGGTAATCATACCCAGAATAAGCCGGCGTTCTTTCAGTGTTTTCAGGGTGGACAGCACATCATCAAAGAGGACAAAGGTTATCCCCTGATATAATTGGCGCATCTTCGGCACAATCTTGAAAAGCACTTCTCTGGAAGCGCTAACACCGGCCTCGCTTAATACCGTATGCTGATAACGGAGCGCCAGCTCAGCCTGTTCTTCACGACTCCTGGTCTCAATTCTGGACTTGACGTCCTCTTCAAACCAGCCCTTGTCCGCGAGCAATAGACCACGAGTTAGCTTCTCTGGCGGTATCTCAATACCAAATTCCCGGTAGGCCTGGCTGTGCAGGTTTTCCCGCGGCGGTTCAAAAAGAGCCAGGGTGTGAAACCAATCAAAGAATACTGCTTTTGTCACGCAAATTGTCTACCTAATTATCCCTCAACACCGAGGTCTTTAAGATAATCAATGGCATCCTGGACGGTGACTATCTTTTCTGCATCCTCGTCTGAGATTTCAACCTTCCTGTCCGCCGTGCTGAACTCCTCCTCCAAAGACATTATCAACTCGACTAAATCCAGAGAATCGGCACCTAAATCGTCAACAAAGTTAGCTGAAGGCACTACATCCTTATCCTCTACACCCAGCTGCTCCACAGCTAGCTTTTTTATCCGCTCGAAAATAGTGGCCACTTTATACCTCCCTTTCTAAAAACCTTCTATCTATTGGCAATAGCACTGACCGAGCCTAAAACTCCATTGATAAATCTTGGCGAGCTTTCACTGCCAAAGGTCTTGGCCAACTCAACCGCCTCATTTATGGCAACCTTCACTGGCACTCTATTATCCAGCAAAATTTCAAATATTGCAAGCCTCAGAATGTTTCTGTCAACCACCGGCAACTGCTCTATCGGCCAGGCGGGGGCAAAGCTTGTAATATTCCGGTCAATCTTCTCCTTGTTCCGGGAAACGCCACTTACCAGTTCGCGGACAAAAGTATTGTTTTCCTCGGAGAGCCCTCCGCCAGCCAGAATACGGCTTAAGATTCCATCAGCCTTATGCCCCACGGAATCAATCTCATATAGAGCCTTGAGGGCCAGTGCTCTCGCTTTTCGCCTCTGACCAGCCATAGTTCACCACAGAATAGTTATTATATCATTGTTGTGAATGGCACCCGCACGTAAGCAAGTTTAGCAGGCAAACAAGGCAAGGTCAATCTTGAGATGACTTCTAGCTCATCTCCTAGTTGAGGCAGTTTTGCTCCCATTCTCCTGGTTAGTTTTAAGCCCGACAAGGAAGCCAGAAATGTCTTCACTCCGAAATCTTCGGTCACCCCGGGGACCAATGCGGTATGCCTTTATTATTCCCTGGTTACTCCACCGCCTGACGGTATTGATATGCACATTGAGCAGGTAAGCCACCTCACTTACTGTCAACATAGCGCTTATCTGTTTGTCACGCCCAGGATATGGCCATGCCCCCATCCACGCCCAGCACCTGCCCGGTGATGTACCTCGCCTCTTCCGAAGCCAGAAAGGCAACCGCCTCGGCCACATCACGGGGAGTCCCGGGGTAGCCAAGCGGAATACGCTTCTTAAGCTCATCCTCCCACTTTTCCCCGAGCTGCTGAGTCATGGCGGTATCGATAAAGCCGGGGGCGACAGCATTAACCGTGATGCTGCGGGAAGCCACTTCTTTGGCAATACTCCGGGTAAAGCCAATGATACCCGCCTTGGCTGAGGCATAGTTGGCCTGACCTTCATTACCCACCAGGCCGCTGATACTGGAAAGGCTAATGATTCTACCCCAGCGCTGCCTGAGCATCGGCCGCAACACGGCTCGGGTACAGAGGAAGACACTCTTCAGGTTAACCGTCAGTACTTTGTCCCAGTCCTCGTCGGTCATACGCACCAGAAGCTGGTCCCGGGCAATGCCGGCGTTATTGACCAGAATATCAACCTTACCCAGGGCAGCCACCGTCTTCTCTACCATCCGGGCGACATCCGCCGAGGAGCTGACATCCGCCAAGATAGCCAGGCTCTGCCGTTTCATCGCCCTTATTTCCTCCGCCACCGCCTCAACCGGCCCCGCCTCACCGACGTCATTGACCACCACGGTAGCACCCACCTCAGCCAGCTTCAGGGCAATCGCCTTGCCTATACCCCGGCCGCTACCGGTAACTATCGCCACCCTATTGGAAAGATCCATATGTTATCCCCTTACCTGCCCGTTATTCAAACCAGTCTTTCATTATTAAGATTACAGGTACTTCGCCCACCTCTCCCCAAATGTCTCTTGCCTTATGCAAAGGAAGGGAGTCAAAGGAATGAGTTAACCAAACTCCTGACCACCTCGGCATCACCGATATTGACCGTTTTGACCTCCCGGTTTATCCGCTTCATAAGACCGGTCAAAACTTTGCCGGGGCCTATCTCAATAAAGGTAGATACGCCGTCATTTATCATATATTCCACAGAGCCCTGCCACTGAATGCCATGGCACAACTGCCTCAGCAGCTCCTCCTTAACCGATTCCGCCGTAGTCAATGGCTGAGCCGTGGTGTTGGCTATAATCGGCAGGCGCGGTTGGCTAAAGGTGAGAGAGGCGATGACCCCGGCTAAGCCGTCAGCCGCCGGCTTCATCAGCGGCGTATGAAAGGCACCACTTACCGGTAGTGGAATGGTACGGGACACCCCCCGGGACTTGAGCGAATCTACCGCCTGAGCCAGGTTCTCCCTGGCCCCGCTGATTACCAGCTGGCCGGGGCAATTGATGTTGGCTACGCAGGTGCCGGCCTCGTCACACACCTCAGCTAGCAAAGCTTCGTCAGTCCCGAGTACCGCCACCATACCCCCGGGTTGCTTCAACCCGGCCTCATGCATCAGTCGTCCTCTCTCCCGGGCCAGATAAATAGCCGTGGCAAAATCAAGAACGGCGGCGGCGGCCAGCGCCGTGTACTCCCCCAGACTGTGTCCGGCCACGAAAGCCGGCGGGGGTAACCCATCGCTACCGCCCACCTCCCGGGCCGCGTTCAAACAGGCAAGGCTGACGGTTACTATTGCCGGCTGGGCATTAACCGTCTGGCGCAGTTCGTCCTCCGGCCCCTCAAAGCATAAGCGGGACAGAGAAAAGCCCAGAGTGTCGTCAGCCTGGTTAAAAACGGTTTTTGCTGAATCAAACTGCTCATAGAGGTCGCGCCCCATGCCTACCCACTGAGAACCCTGCCCCGGGAAAACGTAAGCTACTTTTGTCCGCTCGGCCATAACCAATCATTCCCTAACCAGTCTTCTTTTTCGGCTCTTTGGGCGGGATGGCTTCCTTACCGGCATAGTAACCACAGGTAGGACAAACCCGGTGGGACAGTTTAACCGTGTGACATTGCGGGCAAGAATTTAGCGGCGGCAGCGTCAATGCCTGGTGACTACGCCTCTTACCCTGACGCGCCCTGGCGTATTTTCGCTTCGGTAAAGCTCCCATAATCTACTCCGTTCCTTTCGGTTCGTTGGCCAATTTAGTTAACTCAAGCCAGCGGGGGTCCACCGGCTGAGACGGGCAATTACAACGTCCCTGGTTGAGATTACTGCCGCACTGAGGGCATAATCCGGCACAATCTTCCTGGCAAAGCGGCTTCATCGGGATGGCTATCAGGGCATACTGGCGCATTACCTCACTCAAATCAAGGACATGCTGCTCATCAATAGTGAAAAAGCCCGGCTCATCAGGCACAGTTAATGACGCTCCGCTAACCACATCTACGGTCGGGAAATATTCCTCGGCAATTTGAAAGGTCAGCGGACAGCTAAATAAACCCAGGCAACGGCTGCAGGTAACCTCAACCTCCATATGCAGGGTGCCTTCAACTAAAATACTCCGGTCGGTACGCGTTAACTTTACCTCACCCTGAACCGGGTAGCCATTGCCGTCCCCGGCGACATCGACAGCTTCGTTTACCTGGTAATGCCGTACTGAACCTATGAGTTCCTTGAGCAACTGGGATACATTCATCCGTATTACGCTCCGTCTCAACGCAGAAAATCCACTATATTATAAACTGAACGGCGTACTCACCGCAAGCTGAGGGTAAGATTCTGTATCTACCCCACCCCCTTTATCCCCCTCTCCTTCCATCTGATATGTCATTGCGAGCCCTTCCACTGAAGGGCGAAGCAATCTCGTCTTTATCTTTTAGTTTGCTTCGTCGCTCTGCTCCTCGCAATGACTTTTATATTCCCAGAGAGGGGGAGGGAAATGGAAAGAGGGGCAAAGCCCCTCTTAAACTGTCTTGATAAGAAGCGTCTTTATCCTCCGCCTGCTGCCTAAGCTGGGGAAAATCCGAACCTTTGTGGAGGTGTGGTTCGTTGGTCGACGCGATTCAAGGAAATTCGTTTTGTGCGGCTATAGTCACTCTCAAATGTGCTGCTCCCCTGCGTGTTCCTCCATAGACTGTTTTACCTGCCGCCACACTTCTTCAATTCTTTCGTGGCTAAACTTTGTTTCGGAAATGAGCATATAACAAATACAAGACAAGACCAATACGAAGCCCAGTGCGGTTAAAGCTAATGTTGCATAATCTAGTCTGCCTCCATGTAATAACCCAAAGTAAATCGCTAAGGCTATGCTCAGAAGCCCGAATCCGATGTTGCAATATACCATAGCTTGGTAGACGCTGATATAGTCGTAATATCTAAGTTTGCCAGGCCAGACACGTGGCCACACAAATCTACGACATGCTGACTCAAATCTTAAATGCCTTCTCTCGGCTTCAATGAATACGCGAATATAAGCGACTTCGCGGTCCATGATATTGCGCAGAGATATGATAATGAATGTGCTCGGTATGAGCAGAATCAATGGTGAAAGAAAAACGAGGGAACTGGTAGGAGAACTAACAGTGGAGAATGAGTAACCCAATAGAGCTACGGCAGCCAACATACAATACAAGAAGACTTCAGCTTGTTTTGCCCCGTGATGATTTTGCGCTTCTTTTCTCACCCTATACTCCGTCAAAATTGGATCATTTTCTGAGTCTTCATGGTCACTGTCCATCCAACCCTCCTTGTATCGCTGCTTGCTGCCATTCCGCCTAATCCACTGCAGGTTCTTGCATTGTAAAGCATCTCCTCCAATAGTTGTCAAGCCAAGTCACCTCACTGCTTCGATAAACTTAAGTTCGGGCATCTTTGCATCTGGTCAGGTTCAAAAAGACAAAATCACTCCCAACTAGGACTCGAACTGGACTATATCAAATTATTCTTTTAGCTTGTCAATCAGCATCGGTACTACCTTGAACAGGTCGCCGACAATGCCGTAGGTGGCTACCTCAAAGATAGGTGCCTTGGGGTCATCATTTATGGCGACGATAACATCGGCGGTCTGCATACCCGCCAGGTGCTGAACCGCCCCGGATATGCCGCAGGCAATATAGAGCTTGGGGCAGACCGTCTTGCCCGTCTGTCCCACCTGACGGGGATAGGGAACCCAGCCCTCATCCACCGGCGGGCGGGACGAACCGACCGCTGCCCCCAGCACACCCGCCAGCTCCTCCAGTACGGCAAAATTCTCCGCCTTCTCCAGTCCCCGTCCCCCGGCCACAATAATATCCGCCTCCTCCAGCCTGACTGTTTCCGTTAAGTCCTCAACAAAACTGAGTAATTTTGTCCTTGACGAAACGCCTTCACTGTTGAAATCCAGTCTTATTATCTTTCCCTTTTTGGCCTTGTCCGGGGCGTCCGGTTTAAACACTCTGGGGCGAACGGTGGACATCTGTGGTCTCTTATTCGGGCAGATAATAGTGGCCATCAGGTTACCGCCAAAAGTGGGGCGGGTCTGCTGGAGAAGCCCGGCCTCAGGGTCAATTTCCAGTCCGGTGCAATCCGCCGTCAGCCCTGTCCCCAGTATAGCCGCTACCCGGGGAATAAAGGAGCGACCCAGTGCCGTGGCCCCGGCCAGAACTATCTCCGGCTTATATTCCCGAATCACCTCCACCAGCTTCCGGGCACACAGGTCTTCCGGAAAGTCAGACAGGGCGGGGCTATCCACCAGGTATACCTTATCCGCGCCACCGGCAATTAAACTATCAACCTCGCTGATATTGTACCCAAGACACACGGCGCACAACTCACTGCTGCGGGCATCGGCCAGCTTCCTGCCCTCCGACAGTAGCTCATAGGCAACCCGGCTAAAATCGCCATCCTTCGGCTCGGCAAATACCCACACCCCGCTATAGCCCTCGTCGGCGGCTGGCGCCGGGCTAACGGCTTCGATGACAATGGCATCATAGCCACAGGCATCCGGGCAAGCGCCGCAAAGCGTGCACCCTTCTTTAACCTGAACTATACCCCCGACCACTTCCAGCAGACCGAAGGGGCAGAACTCAACGCACTCCCCACAGCCAATACACTTATCGGGGTCAATCAGGATTCCCATGCTATTCACCGTATCTAGATAATCCTGCCATCTCTCAGCTTATCAACCACATAGCCTACCTGGCTGGACAAGTCCCCACCAAGCACCTCCCCACTCTGAGACCTCCGGGGAAAGAAAATATTGATTACCCTGGTGGCCGAGCCCGCCAGACCTATCATACTCTCGTCCACGTCTAATTCCTGAGCGTTCCAGACCGGTATCACCGCGCTCTTTGCCCGGGCAAGCCCACGGAGAGACGGCAGACGGGGCACATTAATCTCTTTAACCACCGTAAGAACCGTCGGGAGTAATGCTTCAATAACCTCGTACCGGTCTCCCATCAGCCGCCTGATTCGCATACGCCCGTTGTCTATCTCTTCAATCTGGCTGACATAGGCCACGAACGATGTCCCCAGTATCTCCGCCAGCTCCGGCCCCACCTGCCCGGTATCACCATCAATCGTCTGCCGCCCGCAAATCACAACATCATACTGTCCCAGTTTCTCAACGGCCCGGGCCAGGGTATAGGCGGTAACCCAGGTATCAGCCCCGGCAAAAGCGGTATCACTCAGTAGAATGGCCTCATCAGCACCAACAGCAATCGCCTCCCTCAGCACTGCCTCAGCTTGAGGTGGGCCCATGCTTATCGCCGTAACCCTGCCTCCGTACCGCTCTTTAAGCCGGACTCCCTCCTCCAGCGCATAGGTATCAAAGGGGTTGACAATGTTCTCAATTCCCTGCCGGATGAGAGTGTTGGTCTGCGGGTCAACTTCAACCCTGGTCGTGCCCGGGACCTGCTTCAGGCAGACAATAGCGTTCATTCCCGCCTGGCTTTCCTTTTCCTGAGTTCAAAGGCTATTGCCGTTCTTAGGGCCTGGTTGGAGCCTTCATATATCTGGGTTATTTTGGCATCCCGCATCATTTTTTCCACGGGGTAGTCCTTCATATAACCCGCGCCGCCCATAATCTGCACCGCATCCGTAGTAACTTTCATCGCCATGTCAGTGGCAAAAACCTTGGCCATCGCTGATTCCTCGGTAAAGCTCTTGGCGCCGCTGTCAATAGTCCGGGCTACGCCGTAAACCAGCAATCGGGCCGCTTCCAGCGCCGTCGCCATGTCAGCCAGCATCAACTGGACAGCCTGAAGCGAAATAATAGGGTGTCCGAATTGGATACGCTGGCGGGCATAGTCAAATGCCGCCTCTAAAGCCCCTTGGGCCAGCCCCACCGCCTGAGCACCGACCCCGGGACGAGAGCGGTCCAGGAGCCTCATCACTATCGGGAACCCCATCCCCTCCCGGCCAAGCATATTCTCCCCGGGCACCAGACAGTTGCGGAAGACCAGTTCCCCAGTGGAGGAGGCCCGGACACCCATTTTCCTCTCCTTTTTGCCAAAGGAGAAACCAGGTGTACCCTTCTCCACCAGAAAGGCGCTGGCACCACGGATGCCCTTTTCGGGATTGGTCAGCGCCACCACGGTATACAACTCAGCTTCCCCAGCATTGGTAATAAACTGCTTGGTCCCGTTAAGGACATAGCCCCCATCCTCAGGTATGGCCGTAGTTTTTATGTTGGTGGCATCGCTCCCCGCCGTAGATTCGGTCAGGGCAAACGCCGCCAGTTTCTCGCCACTGGCTATTTGTGGAAGATACTTTTGCTTCTGCTCCTCAGTCCCGTACTCCTTTAGCGAGTAACTCCCCAGGGCACTGGCGGCATAGCTCAATGCTACCCCACTGCATACCCGGCTCAGCTCTTCCATCACCAGGCACAGTTCAAAAGAACCACCACCCAGTCCCTCGTACTCTTCCGGGATAAAAACACGGAACATATCGGAGTCAGCGAGGTCTTTTATTATTGACCAGGGAAACTCCTCCTTTTCATCGAGTTCGGCCCGCACCGGCAGTATTTTTTCCTCGGCAATTCTCCTGGCCAGACTCTTGATTGTTTTTTGTTGCTCGCTTAAAAAATACTCCAAGATGCCCTCCCTTTTTACAATCAATGGTTAACTACCTGTCTTGATTAAGCGAAATATGCCCGCAACACGAGGACTCTTCAGAATTACTAAACTTCCCGCCAAATTAAACTTAATTATAAGCCAAGCTCCACAGTTGCTGTCAAGCTGGAAATAGAGTTGACTACCATCCTGCCACGGGGTAGGATAGAAACAAGACATTTCAGCTAAAGGTTGACCAGCATGTTTGACCACCGGATTCAGCCGGGGCAAATCGGCAAGATGAAGCTATGAAAGAGGGATTTCGCCTGGGTGCCAATGATATAAAATGTGTAGCTATCTCAGATGAGGTTAGCTATAATTAACCTGACAAGGAGAGTAGTTAGAAAGCAGTCCTTAAGATGAAAAGCAGCTTGGACTTAGCCGAATTTAAGGCACAGGTAAAGAGTGAGGTAGACGCTCAACAGGACCAGCTTACTGAAATAAGCGCCCAAATCCACGCCAACCCGGAGCCCGCTTTTCAGGAAACTATGGCCGCTACCTGGTTAACTCAGTACCTGGAAGGGAAAGGATTCTCTATAGAGCGAGGCATCTGTAACCTGCCAACGGCCTTTCGTGCCAGCTACGGACAGGGAAAGCCAGTTATTGCCCTCCTGGCTGAGTATGACGCCCTGCCTGACCTAGGACACGCCTGCGGTCACAATCTAATTGCCACCTCTGCGGTTGGCGCCGCCGTAGCTTCTAAGCCAGCCGTTGACCGGTTTGGCGGTAATATCCTGGTCATTGGCACGCCGGCGGAGGAGCTATACGGGGGCAAAGTGATAATGGCCGAAAGAGGCGCCTTCCGCGACGTTGATATTGCCATGATGGTACACCCCGGCGTGTATGATGTGGCCACCAATCAAGCCCTGGCCTGCCAGACTCTGGAGATTGAATTCTTCGGTCGGGCGGCTCACGCCGCCGCTTATCCCGAAAAAGGTATTAATGCCCTTGATGCCATGCTCCTCGCCTTTACCGCCATCAACTCACTGCGCCAGCACATCAAGGACAGGGCCCGTATTCACGGCATTATCACTGATGGCGGCGAAGCCGCTAACGTTGTCCCCGCTCACAGTGCGGGTAATTTTATCGTCCGCGCTGAGGAGGATAGTTATCTGGACGAACTAAAAGACAAAGTGCTGAATTGCTTTACCGGTGCGGCTACAGCCACCGGTGCCCGCCTGGAATACCACTGGGGAGATGTACGCTATGCACCACTGCGTAATAACCAGACCTTAGCGCAACTGTTCCGCCAGAACATGCAGTCCCTGGGACGCCGTGTGCTCCCCACCGACTCTACCTTTGCCTTTGGCAGCACTGACATGGGCAATGTCAGCCAACTGGTGCCTGCCATTCACCCAACGGTAGCCATCGCCCCGGCGGATGTAGTCATCCACTCCCCCCAGTTTGCCACGGCGGCGGCTTCAGAAGCCGGTAGACTCGGTCTCCTCGACGCCGCCAGGGCGCTTGCCATGACCGTGCTCGACCTTTTAGCCAGTCCGGAGACGGTAACCAGGGCCAGAGAGGAGTTTGCGCAACAAACATGATAAGAGTTGGCATCCCCCGAGCCCTGCTGTATTACCAGTACTACCCCGCCTGGAAGACCTTCTTCGAAGAACTTGGGGCAGAAGTGGTGGTTTCGCCAACGACCACCCTGGCTACCCTGTCTTCAGGTTCTTCCCGGGTAGTCGCTGATACCTGTCTGCCGGTAAAAGTCTTTCTGGGACACGTTCTTTCTCTCATACCTGAGACTGATTACATTTTCGTTCCGGCTGTCCGCAGCGTTAAGCGCCGGGTATACAACTGCGCCAAGTTTCTCGGTCTCCCTGACATGACCAGCGCCGTCATCCCGGAGGCGCCACCTATACTGGATGTGGAGATTGATGTTAACCGGGGGAAGCGTGACCTGTATCAGGCCATTTACCGGCTGGGGCGTCCTTTTACCTGGAGTCCGTTTAAGGTAAAGCGGGCCGGCCTGGCCGCATGGCAGAGCCATCTGGATTATCGCCAGCTAATGTCCCGCCAGCGGCTAACCCCACCGCAAGCCATAGAAAGGATATCGGGCACGCCACAATCGGAGCCAGAAACAATACTCACCGGCCCGGATTCAACCCGGGGCACCATTGCCATCATCGGTCACCCCTATCTTCTCTATGACGAACATATAACCCACCGTCTCCTCAACCGACTGGTACAGTCTCACTACCGGATATTAACCCCGGAGATGCTGACCGCGGAGGAACTCGAATCAGGCATTACCCGACTGGCCGGTAGAGCCTACTGGACATATGAAGAGGAGGTGGTCGGCGCCGCCGGGCACTACCTCCAGAGCGGTGTTGATGGTATCATTGGTATCATGGCCTTTGGCTGCGGGCCTGATTCGGTAATGATGGATGTGGTGCGCCGGGAAGCCGCCAGCACCGGAGCGACGCCTTTTATGAGCCTGACCCTGGAAGAACATACCGCTGAAGCCGGTTTGATTACCCGGCTGGAAGCCTTCCTTGATATGATACTGAGAAGAAAGAGGCGAGAGACGGGAATATGCGTATAGCCATGCCCCATATGGGTAACATATATATTCCGTTCAAAGCCCTGTTCCAAAGGCTCAGTATGGATTTCGTCATGCCACCGCTCAGTAACCGGCGCACCCTGTCCCTGGGAGTAAAGCACTCTCCAGAAGGACTATGCATTCCCTTCAAGCTAACCCTGGGCAACCTGATTGAAGCGGCCGAGCTGGGAGCGGATACCCTGCTAATGCCCGCCGGCGATGGTATATGTCGCCTGGGCTACTATGCCAAGATACAGGAACGAATTCTGCATGACCTGGGCTACAGCACCAGTATAGTCCAGGTGGGAGTCTCCGAGCGGAAGCTTTTTGGCATACTCCAGATGGTTAAGCGCTTGTCAAACAATGCCCCCTGGACCAAGATTATACCAGCCTTCCGCTTCGGCCTGGCTAAACTAAATGCCCTGGACAGAATTGAGAGAGCCGTTCACAAGATAAGAGCCGTAGAACGGATAAAGGGGACCGCCAATAAGCTCTATAGCAAAGCGGTTAAAGCCATTGACCAGGCAGATGATTATAAAACCCTGAAAAGGGTAGAAACAGACTGCATTGAACAGCTTAATCAGGTGGCCAAAGATGACAACACCCGGCCACTGGTGGTGGGCATTACCGGCGAGTTTTATGTAGTGCTGGATCCTTTCTCCAGCATGGACGTGGAAAGCGAACTGGGTAAACTGGGCGTAGAGGTAAGAAGGACTACCTTTATTTCCGAGTGGACAAAATTCAGTCTTTTCCTTAATCCCCTGGGTATGAATGAGAAAGCACGGATTCACCGGGCGGCCCTACCCTACCTTAAGCGCGATATCGGCGGCGATGGCTGGGAAACGGTAGGCGAAAAGGTGCTCCACTCTAAGGAATATGATGGAATAGTACACCTGGCCCCCTTTACCTGTATGCCGGAAATCGTCGCCCAGAACATCATGCCATCAACCAGGGAGAAGATACCGGTACTGACCATACTGTGTGATGAGCAGTTGGGCAAGTCAGGTCTGCTGACCAGACTGGAAGCATTTGTCGACCTGCTAGCCCGGAAGCGAAAAACGGCCAGTAACAAAAACTAAGGGGAATCATGGAAGTCTATATCGGCATCGACGTTGGCTCAGTAACTACCAAGTTTGCCGTATTAAATAGCGCCGACGAGCTCATTGCCCATATCTACCTGCCGACACAAGGCAAGCCCATCACCATGGTGCAGGAAGGGCTGAAGCAAATCAAAGCGCAACTACCGGCTAATGCGGCTATCTGCGGCGTGGCTACTACCGGAAGCGCCCGCTACCTGGCCGGGGTTATCATCGGTGCCGACCTGGTCAAAAATGAGATTACCAGCCATGCCGTGGCTACCCTGCACCACGTCCCGCAGGTACAGACTATCATTGAAATCGGCGGGCAGGACAGCAAGATTATCATTGTCAGAGACGGCGTAGTAGTTGACTTCGGCATGAATACCGTATGCGCCGCCGGTACTGGCAGTTTCCTTGACCACCAGGCACTTCGCCTCAATATGAGCATTGAAGAGTTCAGCCAGCGAGCCCTGGAGAACAGCACACCGGTCCGTATTGCCGGACGGTGCACCGTCTTTGCTGAATCAGACATGGTACACAAACAGCAGATGGGGCACAGGACCGAGGACATTCTTTACGGGCTGTGCCAGGCCTTAGTCCGCAATTACCTCAACAATGTTGGTCTGGGTAAGGAGATGGCACTACCGATAGTATTTCAGGGTGGGGTCGCCTACAACCAGGCTATCGTCAAGGCGTTCCAGGAGGAACTGGGCACTGAGATTATCGTCCCAGCCCACCACGAGATAATGGGAGCCATCGGCGTCGCCATACTGGTGCACGAAGATATACAGGACAATAACCGGAAAAGCAACTTTAGCGGTTTCGGCATAAGTGAAGCGGCGTACCATACCTCTTCATTCGAATGTAAGGCGTGCCCAAACCTGTGTGAGATTGCCCAACTGGCGCTTAATGGCCAGGTTCTCGCCCGCTGGGGGGGGCGCTGTGACCTGTGGGAGGGAACTCCCACAACTAGTATTTTAACCGAGGAAGTACATGAGAATAGCGGTTGACGCCAGTGGTGGGGAGTATGCTCCCCACGAGATAGTCAAAGGAGCCATAAAGGCCGCCCAGGAATTCGAGGTGGACATTACCCTGGTCGGCAACAAAGCGGTGCTCCATGTACTGGCCGGACGGCATATCAAGAAACAAAACATCACTATCATTGATGCCAGCGAAACTATTGGCTTCCACGAATCTCCGGTCAAGGCCGTCCGCAGTAAGCCAAAATCTTCAATAGTAGTGGGCATTAACCTGATAAAGAAGGGCACCGCTTCCGCCTTTGTCTCGGCCGGTAATACCGGGGCCGTAGTCACGGCTGCCCTTCTCAACCTGGGAAAGATAGAAGGCGTAGAGCGTCCCGCACTATGCAGCCTCATCGATATCACTCCCTCAGAACCGTGTTTCCTGCTTGATGCCGGTGTCAATGCTGACTGCCGGCCAAACCACCTGGTTGAGTTTGCCCACCTCGGTACTATCTATGCCAAACGGATTCTCGGCATAGATTCTCCCCGCGTTGGCTTACTCAGTAACGGAGAGGAGGAAAAAAAGGGGAACCGTCTGATTCAAGAAAGCCACGCCCTGCTCAAGAAGACCAACTTAAACTTTATCGGCAATGTTGAGGGACAGGACATACTTAAAAGAACGGCCGATGTCATCGTTACCGATGGCTTCACCGGCAATATAGTGCTCAAGACTATTGAGGGGCTGGGGGAGACCTTCCTGTTTTCGCTACGACAACTGGGACAACTCTCCTCCGCTGCCTACCACGTCCGGGCTCGCACCCTCCTGCATGATATTGGGCTGAGTTCTTGGGTAAGGAAAATGGACTATAG
>SDBU01005377.1_pt1 | contig 15350 bp, 21 predicted proteins | sample 2277071 | NCBI WGS metagenome assembly SDBU01 (sample SAMN10397929, study PRJNA504765) | marine sediment metagenome | isolation source: marine sediment core GS08_GC12, 126 cmbsf | place: Arctic Ocean: Gakkel Ridge, Loki's castle | collected 2008
ACCTGAACCAGAATCAGGTAATAGAGCAGGTATTCAACTTCAAAGATTAGCCATATCATTGGCCATTATTGAAGAAAAACCAGAAATAGATAAAGAAATTTATGATATAATAAAAAGAGTAGCTATTGATACAGTAAGACATTATACAACAGATATTATTGAATTACTTGTAAGAGTTAATAAAGAACCTATGACTCTTAAACAGATAAGTGAAGCTATAGATATTCCATATAGTACCATTTGTTCAATTAGAGAAGATTTACAATTAATTAAATTAATTGAAAGAGGAGAAAATATAGCTGTTGGAAGTAATAATACAATAGTTCATACATTTAGAATTACTAAACATATAAATGATCTTTGGAAAAAGGCTGAGTTATGACTAGATTTGTAAAACAAACATATAATGTAACTCGTGATGATGGTTCAAAAGTGCTTAATGAAATTGATTATGTAATTAAAGATACATGTCGAAAAGTTAATCATCGTGAAATATTTAGAACTAGGAATGAAACTTTTGCAGATGCTATATTGTTTTTATTTGATCTTTATTTTAAGGATTTAAATGATGAATAAAACCAATTACAAAACAAAAAAAGGTTGGGGCTTATGCACCACAATTTTTAAAAATAGTAATGTTGTTGTTGATTTACTTGATATTGAACCTGGAGGTTTTTGTTCAAATCACAGTCATAAAGCTAAATATAATATATTTCAAGTATTAGAAGGTGAATTAATAATTGTTCTTAGCCTTAAAAACGTAGAACGAAAAACAACATTAACAAAAATATCCTCTGCATATACTATTATACCTGGAGTACACCATTATTTTAAAACAGAAAGCCATATAGGATGTAAAGCTATAGAAGTAAGTTTTGTTAAAATAAGAGAAGATGATATTACTCGTTTTTCTAAAAGTGGAATTAAAATCGCGGACGCGGCGGGAGAGGATGGTGAGTGATGAAAGCGTTGATTCATCTACATAAACTAAAGGGGTCGCAAGCGAGAGTTAAACGCAAGGTTGCCAATTGGTGCCATACGTTTCCAGGCGGAACGGAGGTGACGATTACCAAAGTATCCGTGGACTTCAAAGATGAACATGGAAACGAAATATGTGGGGTGCCAGCACGCTTTATAGTATTACGCGAAACCGCCGAGGCGGCGGGAGAGAAAACGTGAATAGATACCGAAGCATTGCAGATCACGAACGATTAGCCAGTCTTGACATCATCATGCTACAAGACGGCACGTCTGATTGTGACAGGGCCATCAGCGTCATCGCGAAACAGCAGGCCGAAATTAAATACCTACGTAAGCATATCCGCGTTGCTTATAACCAACGCGAATCATGCGACCCGTATGCCACGGACTTGCTAGATAGGTTTCCGTGGTTAGCCGACGAGATCGAACGGCTGAGGCGAGAGAACGGCGAACTGGAATTGGCGTTGTCAAGTCGCTGTGATGCTTGCCGATGCAAAGCGGCGGGAGGAACCGATGGCTGATATACTTAAAGATTTATCCACCCTGGAAAGGTGGATAGAGTTTGTGGCTGACCCGAAAGATCATTTGATGCTTGCGATCGCACAAAGAGCGAAAGCCGAAATCGCCCGGTTAGAAGACTCTGCTCTTGAACTTCACCAAGCAGGCTGTGATGAATCTGAGCGTGCGACGGAAAACCAGAAGGAGATCACACGACTTCGTGTATTGTTGCGAACGAATTCAAGTTTTTAATTGTTCTATTTATGATGAAGTAATAGCTAAAGCTTCAAGTCTAAGTCCAAATCATCATCATGTTGACCAAGGGATAGCTGGGGGTTTAGAATGAAAAAAGCACTAATAACTGGAGCTACTGGACAAGATGGTTCTTATTTATCAGAATTTTTACTTAATAAAGGTTATAAGGTTTATGGATTAATACCAATAAGAAATATTCAAGTTAGAACCATTCCTGGGGTAGAATATATTTATGGTGATATATGTGATTCTCATTCTTTATCATTTATGGGTGATGAAGAATTTGATGAAGTTTATAATTTAGCAGCACAAGCTTGGCCAACGGGTACAAATCAAATTCCAAGTTATACATTTCAAGTAAATACTATTGGAGCAATAAATGTATTTTTAGAGGCTTTTGCTTATAATACAAATGTTAGAATATTTCAAGCTTCTAGTGTTATGATAAATAAACCAGATACACCTTATGCTATATCAAAAAAAGCAGCACATAATTATGCTTTAATATTAAGAAAAGAAGGTTGTTATATTTGTAATGGTATTCTAAGTAACCATACAAGCCCAAGACAATCAAAATTATATTTAGTGCCGAAAATAGTAGCTGGTACTGTTACAGGTGATCTAAATTTTGAAATAGAAATTGGTGATGCAAGAGATTATGTTAAAGCTATGTGGCTAATACTTCAACAAGATAAACCTGATGATTATTGTATTACAGTTAATCAAACAGTTAATGTTCAAGAAATAAAAAATTATGTTATTGAACAAATTACAAAATACAAAGTATTATACCCAAATTTAAAACTTTTTAAATTAGGTTGGAAACCACAATATAGATGGAATGATACAGTATATGATATGATTATTGCATAAATGCAATCATAAAGAGCCTAACAATTTACATGTTTTTTCTATTGTTTTATCGTCAAATGTTGTACTCAATCCTAAAAATATACCATTATCATGTATTATTTGTGCATTAGGATAATCTTCAGGGTTACCTAATTTATATTTTTTATTAAATGGATGACGTAATAAATTTCCCCCAGTTATCCCTCTAAATGGTATATTTTCCCTTTTTAACAAATTTTTAAGGTTATCCATAGTAAATTTATTTAAAGCAACTATTGGATAAGCAAAAAATGAATGATTAATTGGCATTTTATATGTATGGAAAAAATCATAATTTATATGGGCACCATACATATATGCAATAGTTTGTCTTATTTTAATGTATTCATCAAGTTTGTCTAATTGAAGTAAACCAAGTTCTGCATTAATTTCAGTTGGACGTAAATTATAACCCATACTGGGAAAAAGAAATGCACTATCACAATCAGGGTTATTTTGTTCTATTGTTCGTTTAGATTGTTCAGGTAAATGCCTAGTCCATCCATGCGATCTTTGAATTAAAGCCTCTTCATATATTTCCTCACTATCTGTAATAAGCATACCACCTTCAATAGTACATATATGATGTGAAAAATAAAAACTAAATGTACCTATAAGTCCTTTTGTACCACAATATTGACCGCCTTTATACTTAGCACCTAATGCTTCACATGTATCTTCAATAACTATATCAGCATCTACATCAGACGGTTGACCTAATAAATGAACATTAAATAATACTTCATGGTGTTTACTGGGAAGAATATTTAATGTTTCAATATTTACATCTTCAAATATAGGTCTAAAACCCATTTGTATAATAGGCCATAAAGTTGTTGGCCAAGTTACTACAGGTAAAGCAATTTCATCACCAATATCTTGAGTAGCTTTCAAACAACTAATAGCTAAAAGATTAGCAGATGAACCACTATTAGTCATTACAGCATATTTACTATCTAATTTATCAGCAAATTTTTCTTCAAATTCTTTGACATATTTTCCCATAGATAAATTAAGTGTTTTAAGGCAATTAAGATTTTGAATGTCTTTTGTTGTAAATTGGGGAAGAGACATTAAATTATCTATCATTTTGAGATTCCTAATACTCTACTATGTGTACCTTTGTTATGAATAAGAAAAGGTGCTATAATACTATTAATAACAACATCACTATGAAATTTGAGTTCTCCACCTACATCCTTTACCTTTAAATTACCTGCCTTTACAAATTTATCTTTTAATGTACCAAGTTGATAGCAATCATCCCATCTAGGAGATTTTCTAAATTTACCTGATACATAACGCTGTATAAGTGCATCAAATAAACTGTGTGTATTTTTCCCAGCAAAGTTATAAAAAGTAGTTCCTGTTTCAGGATATGGTCTTACTTTTTGAAGTATTACCATATCATTATCTTCAAATAAATCATCTAACCAATCTGATGAAATGTGTTGTCTAAATAAACAATCACTGTCTACCCTAATTATACGAGTATTAGGATATTGTTTACGAACATAATTAAGACCAACATAAATTTTAAACCAACGTATTAAATTGCGATTGAAATAAGTATAATGGCAATTTTTTTTATGAAACCTACATTTTGGGGCATCTGGATCAGGGCAATTACATTTTTTTGCTTTACCCCCAAAAAACTTAGGAATAATATTTGCATTATCATTTATAAATTTAATTAAAATAGGATTTACATCTAAAGAATTTGATAATGAGTTTATTATATGTTCAGAATTAACATATAATCCATCACCATCATAATTATACAGCATTATTCCATAAGGTCGATACTTAAAAAAGCTATCTAACATAGCTTTACCAGTAGCATGATAAAGTTCTTCACTAAATGAAGTTACCCAAATTGTTTGTATCATTTATTTAATTCCTTGAATCGAGATTTTCGACGTAAATAAGGGGATTCATCATAAGGTTCTGGTAAATGTTCAAGTCCTTTTTTGTACTTTTGATGTTTATAATCTTCTTCATAATTATTAAGTCCTAAAAAGGGATTCATGTTAAGAATATTTACTTTCCAATACGCTCTCAATGTTTTTCGTAAAATCCTAGCCGTTAAATAATATTCTCTATAAATTGTTTTTTCTGGCATACCTAACCAACGAACTCTTTGATGATGTGTATGATATTCATCATCTAAACTACACATATCACAACCAACTAAAATAATATTTTTAGCCCCCATGTGAGCAGCTAAAGTCATTGCTCCAGTATGTATACCATAACCTATGTATAATTTTCCTTTTATCTTTTTTCTAGCAAATTCAAGAAGTTTAATATCTCTGTTATTTTCAAACAAATAAACTTTATTTGGTACTTTTTCACGTATTTTTGTACTAAACTCTTCAGTTCGTTTAATTTTAGTTATCCATTCAGTATCTAAATTTAATTCGTAAGGTATAAGTTCGGGGTGCATTGTAAGCATATAAGTAGGTATAAAATGTCTAAATACCTGATTTAAACCTATAGTAATTTTTCCTTGAAAAAATTCCCAAGGAAAAACCCGCATAGAGGGGCCAGTACCTACTACATAAATATCTTCTTTAGGATGTTTATTCCACAATTCCTGAATGAGCATTTTTTAATCTTTCACGCAATTTTGGAATATATTTGTGTATTGTTGTATCTGTAATATTATTATAATTATGAACTTCCCAATATTCTTTATAGGTATTATTTGTTTCTGCATGTATTTGGCCTTGATGCCTTCTTTTAGCTTTAAATTGCCAAAAATCATTAAAACATCTTAATATGTAATGGTTAATTCTTATTTTTAAACAACTAATATCTTTTTCTTTAGGTTTCCATAATTTTTTACCTGTTCTATCTCTAACACAATTATATGATGGCATTGGTTTTAGTAACTCATTAACTGCTATAAAATTCTTTTTATAAGCAAAAAGATGACTACTGTATGTTTTTCTCACTTTATCTGGTCTAATAATACTTTTATATGTTCTAGTTCGTTTAAAAATTGTTTTGGATCGTCTAACAAAGCCTTCTATTTGTAATTCAGGTCTTTCTATTAAATCAGATGAACCATAATGTACTGAATGAATTCCTATTCCACCTATATGATTTTGTTCATAATTAATTAAAAATTCAGATAAAGATTTATCTTCAAGTAATAATATAAATTCATCAATATCAATTATAGCTAACCATTCAGTTAAATGACCATATTTTTTGAGCATATCATCATATACTGGTACTTGTTGAATAATTTTCTTTTTAAATGTATGCCATAATTCCCAAGTTACAATACCTGTATCAACATAAGGTTGTAATAAAGTTTTTGCTTCAATTGGATCATCATCATCACAATATAGAAAAAAATGTTCTACACCTATTATTCTATGATATTCAATCCATTCAAGTAAAAAGGGTGTCTCACATTTAAATATAGCTCCGATACTTATTTTATACCTAACCATCGTTCATAATCTTTTTTTGTATTTATAGCAAAAAAGTTACCTATTTTTTCCAAATTAACAACAAGCATTTTATGGTTATATTCTAATACCCTTAATTGCTCAAGATTTTCTTTTATCATACATAATAATGGCTTTTTAATAACTAATGCCTCAAGAAAATTAATATTAAAACAATAAACACCTATATGTAATTTACCAGGAATAGCTGCTCTGCTAAAATACATTGCATGGTTAAGTGCATTAACAACAACTTTTACTTCATTTTGATTAGTTATATCAAAATTAGTATCAATAGATAAAGTAGAGGCTAAGACAACATTATGTGCATGTTCATGTACTAATTTATGAATTTGTTTAGAAGTTATAAAAACTTCATCAGCTTGAATATTAACAACAAAACTACAATTATCTTTTGTTAAACTTAATTTCTTAACTGCTTCTGCAACCCTTTCAGTGCCATTCTGGAGAGAATTAGAAGTTTTTATTACTTCACCACCAAATTCTAAAACTTCTTTTATTATTATTTCATCAAATGTTGCTACATAATCAGCTTGAGTATTTTCATACACATGCTGGAGAAGGGTTTTACCATTCTTTATCAATAGTAATTTACCTGGAAGACGTTTAGAATCATAACGTGCAGGTATAATTTTAATTACTTTCACTGTAGACCCTTTTCAATTATTTTTGCAAAATCCAAATCTTCTTGTGTATTTATATCAATTGCTTCCAATTGAGATACTGGGGTAAAAATAGGTCTGAAACCAATTCTACGCCCATATTTTTTTAAAAGATAACCATCAATTACCCAGCAACCCTCAGATTCAACATATACTGGATCAATATCTTGTGAACGTGGACAAGTCCAACCGTCATGTGTTAAAATGGGTTTACCATTTTGCCACAATCTGCCATTTATAGGTAAAACAGTACATACAGAATCACAATCATTCATAAAGTGTTTATCCATACATTTTTGAATTGTACTTGATTTTAAAAATGGTGCTGTAGCACTACAAATAACATAAATGTCAGCAGATATATCTTGTCCTACTCCTTCAAATAATTGATTACCAGTCATACTATTAGAATCATATTTTACATGGCGTTGAAACCATTTAACGCCATTAGGTAAATATTCTTGGATAACTGGGGAAGAACAATAGCAATAAACTTCATCCAATTCTTCAAGTCGTATAAGCTTTTCTAATATTAAAGTAACTAATGGTTTTCCCATAATTACCTGAAGATTTTTATCTTTAATACGTTCATTATTTAATTTTATTGGTACTACACCTATAATTTTCATAATATATTTTCTAATCTTTTTTTAGGAAAGATATTCAATTTACTATTATGGGTAACATTATAAATCTCTATATTATGGGTTTTAAACCAAAAATAAGCACGTCTAAAAGATTTTGTTACTAATTTAGGTTTAAATTTATTACATACTTCACCTTTTATCCTATAATTTCTACAAAAATGATTTTGTTCATCATTTTGAATATGAGGTTTAGATTCGTTTTCTTGCTGATTATAACTGTGATCAAAGCCTAATAAATAAATGGGATTTAAACCAAGATAAGCAGCTAATTGTAGGCAAAAATATGAGACAGAACTACCATCGTAAACACCTTTCCTTAAATCAAAGGAAATTAATTCTCCCTTAAAAGGACCACCTCTATCCTCTAATAAAATAACATTTTTAGAGAATATTTTATTTTTTGTTACAATATCAAATTCAGACCTTCTCATTAAAAAACAATATTTAGAATGCTTACCAAATTCATCGATAAGTTTAAGCATATCAAGACGATCTTGACAACAAATATAGTCAGCACGCCAATTAGTTTGTGGATAAATCAAATGTATGGCATTAGCACCAATAGAAATAAAATTATTAGTATTATGTATAACACTTAAATTCCTAGCTGTAAGGCTAGGGCCATTACCCATAACAAATCCTGGTTTATTCTTGTGAATTTTACGAAAATCTTCTATTGTTTTAGTCATTACAATCTTTCCCAGATTACCCCATAACTGGAGCAAATATCTTTTAGTTGTGGCATTTGTACGTCAAAACTTTTACGACCATTTAAGAAAGGTTTTATATGTTTGAATTCTTTAGCATAAGTATTACCCCCATCTATACCAAGGGTAAATATATGCTTTACTCCCAGTATGCACAATATGTGGAATATAGCTTCAGCAGAGAAGAACTTAGCATTAATTATGGGACCCCACTTATTACTGGATTCTTTTTTCCAAGTACTCAAATTGTATGTATAGAGCTTATTAGACTTATTTGCAATTTGGATAAATTTGGAACCATAAATTTTAATACTTTCTATTGTGGTCCTACTAGGTTTACATTCTACATGTGGATGCCAAGGAATTAAAACATGGTTAGCATTAACCACAAAATTCTCGCAAAGGTTTGTATCAATATCGATACAGTGGGAACAGTCAACGGATATTATATCAGTTACTCTATTGAGCCCTATGGTAAAAAAATCTTTCAAAGATGTACTTGTATATCGAGAGAAAGTTGGCCCTTTACCAAGTACCAAAACGGGCCTGTTCCTTATTATTGTTCTGAGTTTTTCAAAAGGTTGGATCATCTTAACCAATCCTGATTCTCAAGATACCATTTAACAGTTTTTTCTAGCATTGAATCTATAATATACAAAGTAATTTGTTCAAATTCAACTTGTGGTAGAGTTTTTAAATTTAAACTCACTTGGTAAAACCTTTATACCATTCAACATCTTTTTTGCCAATCCATTCTGTTAGTTTTTCCCAGTTATGATCTTTTTTGTAACCCCTACGTAATTTACCATTTAAATGTGGTCTATGCCCTGAACCTATTCCACTTCTTCCAGGTAATCCTTTAAGACCTATACAATTAGATTTATCAATACCATCTGTATGAAATAAAAACTTCTTTATTTTTTTAATAGACCATAACTTACAATCTACAAAGACTTCTTTTTTATCTATAGCCCATCTAAAAAAAGGTAACACTTTCGCTGATTGAAATGCCGTATTACACAAACTTGAATGTTTTTCTGTATGATATTCAGCATAATAATTTTCAGGTATATTATAATATCTATTAGGTGTTTCTCCAACCATTTGATAATTATTTAAACGACTATCAGTTATAGTAAGATACTGGGAAGAATACCAATCATCATCCTCAATTATTATTACTTTATGAAATTGGATACATTTTAATGATCGTTTTAAATTAGACAAAAAACTATGTTTAGTATTTCCATTGTAAGATTGTCTTATGTAATTTAATTCCAAATTAGGTTTATTAGGCATAGCTGGTGGTGTAGTTTCTACTTTACCATCATCAACTATAATCCATTGTATTGGTTTTTTAAAATCCTGTCTATCAATATAATAAGAGCACCTACGAAAAATTGATTGTCTATCCCCAGTAGGGGTTATAAGTGTAACTCCATCTTTACGATACTCTTTAGTCGTTAAATACCAACCTAGTTTGTCCATTTTTAATCTTTACCACCGTACATTTTAGCCAATTCACCTTCTTTAGCTGGGAGTATTTCTAATGAATCAATTACCTTTTGATAATCCTTCTGGGGAAAAACTGTCAACTTGCTTGTACTCGATAGGTTTATCAAATTTAGGCCGGCTTTTTGAAAACTTGGAATCAGAGCAGAAAATCGACTGGAGAGAATGTCAAAGCCTTTGTTATTTGATTCGACACCGCCGCTCCATTTCTTCTGTTCAAAACAATATGGATCATCATAATCCATCTGGAAATCTACTCCTAGAAGATAAATCGTCCGAACCCCCAAATAGTACATAAGCCTTATTGCACAAAGCATTGTACTACGTCTACCCTTATTACCTAAACCATCTTTTATGTGTTTACTACATCCAAAGTTTACTGTATCCTCTTTTAGAAATGTATTAACCTTGAAGTTTTCATTTTTAAAATAATACAAAGTATTGGGATAATGCTTTACTTTGTCATACCAGTAATCTGTCGTAAGCTTGAGAATCGTGGGGTCTTGCCAGATGGCCAGATGGAAAGACTCAGGATCGTCCGTAGAGACCCACACATGGGGCATACAGAGCCTCGCGGCCACGTTGTTGACTGCGAACACCAGAATCCCTCTCCGACGCAGTAGAGAGGTATCCACGGCCTTCAGAGAGGGTCCAGAGCCGATGTAGAAAGCAAACGCCCCAGACTCACCATAATAGATATTATGTAAATCTACGGGTACATTATTCTGCTTAAAAAGCAGATAAGGATATTTGCGTTTAGACATAGTGTGGGCTATGTTGGTAGTATGTTAATAGGGATACTGGGGAAGAAACTAAATCAAACTAACCAAATAAATCACCTTCATAAAGCCTAATAATACTCATTGATCCAGTTGAAAAAGGTTTATGAATTACAGTTGGGTTATGTTCATTACCCACATTTGTACCTAATGATAAACCTTCATCATCGTCTACACTTACACGAAGTACAATACCATTTTTATCTGGATCTGCGTCTAATTTTTTGATAAATGATAAATGAGCTGTTACATTTATTAAACCAATTTCGCCTACTCCACCATCAACCCTAACACTCCATTCTTCAAAAGGATTACCTAAAGCAGCATCATCATCAATAATAAAATGAGCAGCTACATTTAAATTATAATAACCATAAACTAATGGGCCATCAGGAGCAGTAAATGTATAACCTAAATTAACTGGTGAATCAGGGCCAGCACCACTAACAGCAGTTATTTGAAGAGGATAACCAATTGAAAAATAATAATAACCAGCCCTAAGAGCTTCCAACATAGTGTTGGGCTCACCTAAAAGACGAGTTGCTATGCCAAAAGAATCTTTACCTCCAGTAACTATAGGTCCAAAAGCATTTATATTATCGAGTCTAATTTCACTAGTTAATTGATCCCCTATTAAATTAGGAAATAAACCTCCTAATTGAACATTCCATGATTCTGGGTTATAATGGGGTAAAATGATCCATTCAGCAACACCTCTTGGATAACGCCATAACCTTAATTTATCTCCAATTCTAATTATTGTTCTATAAAGATTCCTTGCTTTTACTACAACACCACTAACTGTTTCTTCACTGGAGAGAACTGTTCCACCTCTATCATCTTCTACGTAGGCAAAGGTCCCTTCATCTTCATCAGGATCAGTTTGTAGTTGTTGAGATAATCTTACATTGAATAATTTATCTTCAGCAGTTATATCCTCAGCAGCAAAACCATATTCAAAATCATGAATAACTTTATTTAATGATATATGAGTATTAGTTCTTGAACTATTTTTTTGTAATCCACCACCTACAGATAGATTTTCTAACCTTATCAATCTAGCAACAATATCATTTATATCCCTGGCAGAAACACGAGTCTTTTCTGGGATATATTTTTGTATTCTACGAGTATTAAAATTACTTGGCATTTTTTTATGGGCTTGTGATTTTAATTAAGCTTTAACATTTTTAACAATTGCAGGAAAGGGATCATTTAAATCATTTTCTGCATCAAATGGTAAAGTTGGGTTTAATAAAACATTCATATTCTTCATAAAACCATAAAGCTGAGGTCTTATCGCTTTTGCTACTAAACCTTGAGTTACTTTATCTATTTCTAATTCATAAGTCCAAGGTAATGATTTAAATACAAAATTAAGTGTAAATGACCAACCTATTCTTTGGTCACCCATTTCATACTTAGTAATACCGTTTAAACCATCATAAAGCAATGTACTGTTAGGACATTTTAATCCACTTGGAAAAATAACTTCACCAGCAGCACCGCCAAAATCTCCAAAAAATTGATTAATATGCCCTAATCCTAAAATGTATCTATTCCAATCAGGATTGAGCAAAATAGGCATAGATATTTGTATATGAACGAGCGTTATTGTTTTATTAAAAACTTTTGTTCCACCAATGTCAACTACATTATCATTTGCATCTACAAAATCACTAGCCCTAAATTCAACTATTTCTGTTGTAGTATCTATTCTTTCTTCAATGTAAAAATGATCTCTGTCAAAAACTTCCTCAGTATTTTCAGCATAATTAGCACCATCAATTCCTTGGGGTACTTTATAACCTACTGTTAATCTAACAAGTTCATGCTTAATAAAAGTTCTATCTTCAAATTTTCCAGCATCAAGTTGATTATCAGTAGTAGAAAATCCTTTTACATGTACTCTTGTAGCAATGGCACCAGAAGCAATAGGATATGTATTTGGAGGAAGATGAATAGTGTCCCCATCTTCAGTTGCAGTAGGAATAGAAAGAAGATATGTTTTAATAAAGTCTAAACGATTTTCCCAAGGGCCAATAAATATTCTAGTAGCATCTATTGTACCTTGTTCTACATCATAATTTTCTTCACCAGAGTCTTTATCTTCTACAAATCCCAATGGAAATGGTGTAATATAATCTCCATCAGCATTTTTAGCACCAGGTAACATATCAAAACCTTTATGGACTTTATGGACCTACAATATTGCCTTGAAGTCTTTTATCTCTAATTTCTTTCAATAACTCAACCTGTTGTTGCATCAAACTAAGTTTTTTTCCCTCTGCACGTTTTATTATGCTATCTTGTTGAACCCTTTTCCATGCTTCAACTAATCCCATAAAACCTTTAGGCTGAGTTGTATCTAATGCATCTAATTTTGCTCGAAATTCTGCTCGTAATTTATCTTCTTGTTCCCTTTGTTCCTCATCTAAAAATCTTTCTAGTCTTTTATCTTGTTCTCTTTTATCTTTCCAAAATTGTCTTTCAGCATTAGTTGCCGCCTCTTCTTTTGCTTCTTTTTCTCTTTGTTCCTCATCTAAAAATCTTTCTAATCGCTTATCTTGTTCTCTTTTATCTTTCCAATACTCCCTTTCAGCATTAGTTGCCGCCCCCTCTTCTTCTCTTTTTAATCTATTTAAAATATCTTGTTTTGCAGCTTTTTTTGTATCTACATCCTCAATATCAACACCACCTCCAGCAGTAGTTAATTGATTTAATTGCTCTTTTAATCTTTTTATTTCTCTATTTGCTCTTTCTACTTGAAAGCCAGCTATTATAGCACCTATACCACCAGTAACAAAACTATTAATACTAACTAATCTTTCTTCTGCTGCTAATTTATCATCAATAGCTTGTCTTAATGCAGCTTTAAGTTGTTTAACATTAGTAGAATCTAATTTAGGAACAGACTTTTCAGTTGCATTTAAAAGCTCATTAAAGCTAGTAACTAAAATATTAAGGCTGTCAATAGCATCTTTAAATGGCCCTGCTTCACCCAATGATCTTTTAAAAGCTTCCCAAGCATCTGTTAAATCATTTATTTTTACCTCTAATGTATCTGACCTATCAAACATTCTATTTGCTAAATCAACATTATCCTCCATTCCCTCAGTAGCAGCAGCAAGATTTTTTGTATATTCACCAAAAGCTAAAGCTAAAGCTTTCATACCCCCAGAAACTCTTACGGTAGATAAACCTATCTCTTTTAAAATCTGTTCTTGTTCTCTTCCTGTAAATTTTTTAAAAATCCTAAAGAATTTTTCTAAACCTTTAGCAGGATCAGTTTCAATTAAAACACTAAAAGCTCTAAATTCCTTTGTAGTAAGATTTAAAGCTTTTCCTACTTTTTCAGTATCACGTAATAAAACAACTAATAACCTATGAAGGGCATTTCTTGAAACTGTACCTGTTTGTCCGGCAGATTTCATAGCTGCCATAAAAGCAATAGTTTCTCTTACATTCAAACCCATTGTTGCTGCAAAACCAGCAAATTGCTGTGTAAGTGATAAAATATCTCCAGCAGTAACAACACTAACTTCATCTACACGTAAAACAGCATTAGCTAATTTTTCAATATCTTTTGGTAAAATACCAAAAATAACAGCAAGCCTACCAAAACCATCAGCAGCAGCTTGAACTGAGGTGTTAGTAACTAAGCCAAATTGAGTAACCACTTTAGAAAATTCTAAAATAGATGCTTTACCTTCAATACCCATTTTAGCAGCAGTAAGTGCAACATCTGCTAAACTTTGAACTTGAATACCGCTTAAAGCTAAACCTAGTTTTTCTACAGCATCACCAAATCCTGTATTTTTTAAATCTTTTGAAATACTTGTGATACGTATTATAGCTGTTTCAAATTCAGCAGTAGATTTTATCACACCACCAATAGCATCACGTACAACTAAAAATGCTGCACGCAAAATCCATAACTGTGCAGCAGTATTAAGTGCTGTTCCGCCAGTAGATATTAAATTACCTTTTACCTTACTTATTTCTCTATTAGCACGACCAGTACGTACCAATATATTAACAATTAAACTAGCAAGACTATTAGTAAATGCCATTAGTGCTCAATTTTTACCTTCACGAAAATTTCTAACATGATCTAATACTTGTTTTCGTGTCATACCCTTATTACCATCAGTATTAAGATTATTCTTATTATCTTTGTCATTATTCAACAAAGTAACTAAATCAATCTCTGTTAAATTAGGTATTTCTGATGGTTGAATTCCATAATCCAAGATTAATGATCTATAAATTTGTCCCCAATTTACAGGCTGTCTATTGCTATCCCCAAGTCTTCATCATCATCACCCTCATTTATTTCTTTCTCAGAAAAAAAGCCAGTTGCAACCATTACTTTTTTAAATATAGCATCATAACCTTTTAAAGAGACAATCTCAGAAACTTTTTCTTTAGTAATCTTTGGATGTTTAATTCTTAAAGATAAATAAAGCTGACGTTCAATACCCCAAATAGTATTACAGCTATCTTGAACTTCTAAAGTTTCCCAACTTAACTCAGAAGATTTTTCTTCTCCAGAATTTTCATCAGTGTAAACACATTTTTTTGCTAAACATCTTTCAAAAGCTTCATCTAATTTAACTTTACATAAATCTGGGGGAAAATTTTGCACTACATATCCTACCTCTTCTACCTCTTTAAATTTGTATGCAAGAACATATTCAGCTATCTCTCTAAAGCCTAATGGACTTAAAGTAAATGTCTCACCACTTTTATCTGTAACATGAACACATGCCTTACCAAAAGCAAAAATTGAAGTTGGCACAATAGAATATCCTTATTGTAGTATGGTATGGATAAGGTAAATTTTACGCACCACTGGAAGAAGATGCAGTTTCACCAACTGGCAATGTATAATCTCCACTAGATTTAAAATCAAAAGAATAATTAACTTTACCTT
>SDBU01005378.1_pt1 | contig 15349 bp, 10 predicted proteins | sample 2277071 | NCBI WGS metagenome assembly SDBU01 (sample SAMN10397929, study PRJNA504765) | marine sediment metagenome | isolation source: marine sediment core GS08_GC12, 126 cmbsf | place: Arctic Ocean: Gakkel Ridge, Loki's castle | collected 2008
ATAACGTGCTGCCCGGCAGAAAATCAAGCGGTTTTTAGGATCTGGTCGGCAGCCGAGCGGCCATAGATTATCCCCAAACAAGTTCGGGAATGGCACCGGCGCGATCTACCGGCAGATGTGGAGTGGCTGTCCCGGAAAGTCCACAAGTACCGTTGCGTACACCAGAATGATCATGCTGAGCGGAGTCGAAGCATGGCGGCCATCGGCTGATTTATGGGTCCCCCGGTCCACCACAGTCTCACATTCATTCATTGCTCGAAACTTGTGTGGCAATGCCATTCGCCCTTCGACTCCGCTCAGGGTGACGACATTCGTTGACTTGTGAAACATACTTTACGCGCGGTCGGGAATCCTTTCCTGATCGCACCAAATGTAGCCGTCACGAAAGGATTAGTACGGCGCAAGAAAAATGGTCGTCACCAATTGGTGACATCGTCATTTTACTCCGCGGTCGCCTTCTCCCCGGCCGTCTTCTCCTCGGCTGTCTCTGCCTCGGTTGCGTTAGTCATACCCAGCTTCTCTTTCACTTTGCCCAGGATCTCAGTTGAGATTTCGGCATTTTCCTCAAAGAACTGCCGGACATTCTCACGGCCCTGGCCGAGGCGGTCGGAGCCGTAGCTGAACCAGGAGCCGGACTTGTCGACAATACCGTGGTTGACGGCCATATCAAGCAACTCACCGTAAAAAGAGATCCCCTTGCCATAAATGATATCAAACTCCGCCTCCCGAAATGGCGGCGCCACCTTGTTTTTGACCACTCGCACCCGGGTGCGCGAACCGATAACTTCCTGGCCATCTTTAATAGTGGCGATCCTGCGGATATCGAGCCGAATACTGGAATAGAATTTCAGCGCGTTGCCGCCGGTAGTCGTCTCCGGGTTGCCGAACATGACACCGATCCTCATCCTGATCTGGTTGATAAACACCACCGACGTATGCGATTTTGAGATAATTGCGGTCAGTTTGCGCAACGCCTGCGACATCAGCCGCGCTTGTAACCCCATGTGGGCATCGCCCATCTCACCCTCAATCTCCGCGCGTGGCGTCAGGGCCGCTACCGAGTCGATGACGATAATATCCACCGCCGATGAGCGCACCAGCATCTCCACGATATCCAGCGCCTGCTCGCCCGTATCCGGTTGCGAGACAAGGAGATTGTCGGTATTAACACCCAGGGCGCGGGCGTAGGTGGCGTCCAGGGCATGTTCGGCATCAATGAACGCCGCCACTCCACCGAGCTTCTGAGCCTCGGCGATAATGTGCAGCGCCATAGTCGTTTTGCCCGATGATTCCGGCCCGAATATCTCCGTCACCCGCCCCCGCGGTATCCCCCACACCCCCAGGGCGCGATCCAGCCCCAGTGAGCCGGTGGGGATTACATCCACCTCCAGAACCGTGCGATCCCCCAGCCGCATTATTGAGCCCTTGCCGAAAGAGCGCTCAATCTGGATCAGGGCCGCCTCCAGCGCTTTCTTGCGATCCGGCACCGATGTGGTCACCATATTCGTCCTGCCTTTCCGTATTTCGATTCTCTTGTTGGCCATGTTGCTAAGATACACCAGGTACTATCTTAAAATATATCACATTTTCAACAATATCAAAATAGCTTTACCCCCTGACAGGGGCTGTCAGTCTTATTTGCGTAGGGTGATATTAAATGCAAAAAAAGGCCGGGCCCTATGGCGACCCGGCCTATGCTATCAGAAACCCACCTTAAAGGTGGGCCACCCAACCACGCGGTCAAAGGGCGTCAAGTAGAAGTGACTTGTCACCTAGCACGGTGGTAGCGGTGGGCAACCCTGGAAGAGAAAGCAGACAAGGCGTGTCAGGTCGCCGACGTCGATCTCACCACCACCGTCAACGTCACCTCGCTTGTTGCAGCAGCCGCCGCCACCAAACTCCTGCCAGTAACCATGGCTCAAGCCGTAGTTGGTTGAGCTGCCGGTACCTACCGCTGTCTGCCCAACTGTACCATTGAGACCGAAGTTGGTGGATGTGCCCTTGGTGCCACCGGATGAGATCACCTGCCAGTTGATCTCTTCGCCGGTGGCGGGATCAGAAGTTGACGACTTCGTAGTATCGGCGGAAAGGCCTGTTTGAACAACAAAGAGAATAGGAACCGCCAACAAAGCCAGTCTAATCATATTCTTATTCATTATTATTATCCTTCACTTTGTTACCTGGCCTCAAGTTGCTCAAGGCGGTGCTCCAGCGTTTCGATCAGATTTCGTAATTGCCGGTTTTCTTCGATCAACTCCTTGATGCCAGCGAGAGCGACGCCTGCCGGGTCGATAGTTGAAATCGTTACATCGTCGTCACCGAGGCCAAAAGCCGCATGGAAATCCTGCGCCACTGGGCCGATGTGCTTTATGTTTCTACTCTGGGTTTTGTAATTCCATTTGCTAATGGGCAGTGCCGCAATCTTTTCCAGCAACTCTTTCCCATCAATTATAGTGAAGTTCTCCTTGAGATTCCTATCTGAATTAACTGCCCATGCTGATGCACCGGCGTGGATCGTCACTCCAGCACTTTGTTCAGTATTGGAGAAGATTTTGGTGCCACCAGCAGCGCGGATGAGGAATTGGTTGGGAGCTGTCGATTCAAGAGGATCACCCGATGCATCCGCCCAAACGAAAGTGCCATCATGGTTAGCTCTTGCTCCATTACCAGATGCAAATGAGAAATCACCCAACGCCAAATTGTTTTGACCTCCCGGAATTGAGGCGCCATAGCCTTTGGCCGTGTTGTTCTGCCCGCCGCCAATCCACGAGTAATCTGACAGGGCCTGATTACTCTTACCTCCACTAACCGTACTGGCTTTGCCGCTTGCTGTGTTGTCATAGCCCCCACCGACCGTGGCCCAGTATTTGGAGACAGTATTCTCGATACCTCCTGAGACTGTGCCAAACTGATCGGTGACAGCGTTATTACTCCCCCCTGAAATTATAGCTCCTGACGCAGAAGCAGAGTTGTTGTCTCCACCACCGATCACAGCGAATGCAGCCGAATTGTCAATAGTATTCTGCTGACCCCCCGCTATTGTCCCGACCGGAGAACTTATTATGGAATTACTGGTTCCTCCACCTATTGTGCTACTGTTTGCTCCGCTCGCGTAATTATTTAAGCCGCCGCTTACCGTACAGTATGCATCCACAGCGACATTATGACTTCCCCCACCAACAGTGCAATACTGACTAAGTGTTGCATTGGAATCTGACTCAGCTGACCCCCCACCTCCCGCTATGACAGAGTAGGCACCGCGGGCTTTGTTGAATTTCCCGCCACCTACAGTTGTGTAATCACCAGCAGCCGTATTGTCAGAACCACCACCAACGGTGCTCCTGTTGCCATTGGCTACGTTCAATTCACCTCCGCCAATAATGCTGTAGTTCCCAGCTGTTGCGTTTTCACTTCCCCCACCGATAGTGCTGTAGTCGCCGCTTGCGTCGTTATATTTCCCTCCACCGACTGTGCTGTAGTAACTTGCGGAGTTATCTCTCCCCCCACCGATGGTGCTCCTGGAACCGCTGGCGATGTTCGAGTATCCGCCGGCGATTGTGGCATCGGATTCTGTAGCCTCGTTGAAACGCCCACCTCCTATGGTTACACCGTGGGCGGTTGCGCGGTTTTTGATTCCCCCAGCAACTGTGCAATAGTTATGATCGGCCACATTCCAACTACCACCACCGACTGTCGAATAGGTGGGACTGAAAGGGCTTGTCCCTGTAGTGCAGGCAATTCCCAGATTCACCATTGTGTAGGCATTGCTACCGTAAAGGAGATTGTCAGCTCCCCCACGAGCAATGCCCCAGTAGTTGTTGGTGTACAGCACCGAATCAGTGACTGACCAGTTGGAACCTCCGAATTGATCTTCTACACAGATCACACTGCCGTCTTCATTAACCTGGCTGATATAGTATCCCGGCGGGCAGGTACCATCAACACGAAGCTGTACTTCATTTGACTTGACCTCAGTCGCTCCGATCGAGCCAGCTGTTACACTTGCCGCTTCAGCAGCATACTGAGCCGAATCGGCTCGTAAAGCATGATACGCATAGGCCACTGAGATTATCTTAGTGCGTTCGGTGATTTCGTCATCAGTCATGACAGTGATGCCCAGATACCGCGTGGTATCACCTTCAAAGAGGTCGTGAGGGAACGATGGTGATGTGCCAAGCTGGTAAGTAAATAGTCCGTCGGTCACTGTCACCGACTTAAAACCACTGTACCAAAGTGAGTCATCGCCCGCGGCACTACCGTAGATTTTGAAGTTGATAAGATAGGGGCCGTCGGCCACGGGACTCCCCGTCCCATCCGTAAGCCGCCCCTGATAGTTGATCATCTGCGGCACATCGGCGGTAGCAAGCGATGCCAGTGCCAGGACCACAATGATGAGTGTTGCTGTGAGTGTTACCATACGTGTCATGGTGTTACTCCTCCTGTTGGTTATAACTTGTTGCTGTGTATGTTCATTCTGTCTTGTCATCAACCCTGTTGCCGTACCCCTCCACGCTGGATTGCCGCTTGCGCGGAAATCACCGTGGCACGGTGAAAACCGATATTTGTGTATGTCCAGTCAGTGATGTCCGCCTCTGTTGCCTGCACACAGCCTATGAACTAAGTATACGCTCTAATCGACCATTTGGCAAGGGATTTCGGAGTATTCAAGAAACCCGGAGCAAGGGCTTGTTGAAAAAGTCCCGATACGATGTTGCGGCAGGTCTTGCTCGCCTTTAGCGAGGTGTGACCTGTCGCCCTTGTCATAGAAGTGGCTTGCCACTGGCGGGTTCGAAGACGGACCCGCCCTACAAGACTGTGGTTCCGACTAACTGTGTACCGCTATCAAAGATCGCGGCCACACGGGCTAACTACAACTGACACCACCGTCGCCAGAAAGTGTTTGACGGCATCGCCGTTATGAGTGACATTACATGTATGGGTCCGACGCCGCAAGGCAGGTGTTACCCTCAATCGCCACTCGCCATTGCCGCGAGGTGTGTTAGTCCGGCCTGATGTGGCCTCATGTGAAAGAGAAACGAGCACCTTTTGAAATTCGCCAATTTCGTACATGTGCATACACACAGTCAGTACTCGCTTTTGGACGGCGCCTGCCGTCTGGATGCGGTTATTGAACTGGCTCGCGAATACAAGATGCCGGCGCTGGCGATTACCGACCACGGCAACATGTTCGGCGCCGTCGAGTTCTACCGCAAGGCCACCAAGGCCGGTATCAAACCGATCATCGGCAGCGAGGTCTACATCGCCGGCGGCAGCCGCTTCGAGAAGAAACCGTCGAACAAATACCCCGACAGCGGCTTTCACCTGGTTTTGCTGGTAAAAAACCTGACCGGCTACAAGAACCTGATGAAGCTCAGTACGGCCGGGTTCCTGGAGGGATTTTACCACCGACCGCGTATCGACAAACAACTGTTGCGCGAACATGCCGATGGATTGATCGCGACATCAGCCTGCCTCAAAGGGGAAGTCAACTGGCATCTTCTGCGCGGTGATACCGAGACGGCCGTGCAGACGGCGCTGGAACTACAGACGATTTTCGGCGAGGGGAACTTCTACCTGGAGATTCAGGATCACGGCCTGGAGAAGCAGCAGTTATTGATTCCCAAGATTGTCGCTATCTCGCGTGAGACCGGTATACCGCTGGTGGCCACCAATGACTGTCATTACCTGCACCAACAGGACAGTGAGGCTCATGACGCGTTGCTGTGTATTCAGACGGGCAAAAACGTGTCCGATACTGACAGGATGCGTTACAGCAGCAATCAATTGTATTTCAAATCGCCGGACGAAATGAAACAATTGTTTACCGATTTCCCTCAGGCTCTTGAAAACACGATTCGGATCGCCGAGGCCTGCAACCTGGAACTGGAACTGGGAAAATTACTGCTGCCTGTCTTCCCCATCCCATCATCGTTTGCCGATGCCGATACCTACCTGCGGCATCTCTGTGAGGAAGGCGTTCGTCAGCGTTACCCGGAAGTAACGGACTCGATCCGTCAACGCCTGGAATACGAACTGGGTGTTATCAAACAGATGGGTTACGCCGGGTATTTTCTGATCGTGAAAGATTTCTGCGATTACGCCCGCAGCCAGGACATCCCGGTCGGTCCCGGCCGGGGATCGGCGGCCGGTTCCCTGGTGTCGTATACACTGAAGATAACCAATATCGACCCGCTTGCCTTTGGCCTGCTGTTTGAGCGTTTTCTCAACCCGGAACGAATTTCGATGCCTGATATCGATATCGATTTCTCCGACCGCGGTCGCGACCGGATTATCCGTTACGTTATTGAAAAATACGGTGCCGACAACGTCTGCCAGATCATCACTTTCGGCACCATGGCGGCCCGGGCGGCGGTACGCGACGTGGGAAGGGTGCTGGCCATCCCCTACAGCGAGGTCGACAAAATCGCCAAGATGATCCCGCTGGCGGTCGATATGACGCTCAAGCGGGCATTGAAGCAGTCATCGGAACTGGCCGAACTGGTCAAAAGTGATCTCCGCATTAAGAAACTGATCGATATCTCGCAAACGCTGGAAGGACTGGCCCGGCACTGCTCCACCCATGCCGCCGGGGTCGTTATCGCACCGTCGGCATTGACCAACTACGTGCCGCTTTTCCGAGGTTCCCGCGACGAAGTCACCACCCAGTACGATATGAAGATGGTCGAGCAGGTGGGGCTGCTGAAGATGGACTTTCTGGGTCTGCGTACGCTGACGGTTATCGACGACACTATTCGCATGATCCGTCAGAACCATGATGGCCGGGTGGTCGACATCGAGGCCATAACTCTGGATGACGCCGGCGTGTACGAGTTGTTTGCCCGCGCGGACACTATCGGCATCTTTCAGTTTGAATCATCGGGTATGCGCGACTATCTGCGCAAGCTCGGCCCGGAAAAATTCACCGACCTGACCGTCATGAATGCCCTGTACCGTCCCGGTCCGCTCGACTCAGGAATGATCGACACTTACATCGAGCGCAAGAAGGGCACCCAAAACATCAGCTACCTGCATCCCATTCTCGAGGAAATCCTGTCCGACACATACGGGGTTATCGTCTTTCAGGAGCAGGTGCTCAAGATTGCCAATGCGCTGGCCGGTTACTCGATGGGCAAGGCCGACCTGTTGCGTAAGGCGATGGGCAAGAAAGATGCAGCCCTGATGGCCGCTCAGAAGAAGGAGTTTCTGGAAGGCTCCCAAAAGAACAAGGTTGACCGGAAGTCCGCCGAGGAAGTCTTTCACCAGATCGAGACTTTCGCCCGCTATGGCTTCAACAAAGCTCATTCGACTTCATACGCCTATATCGCCTACCAGACCGCCTGGCTGAAGCGATACTATCCGAGAGAATTTATGGCTGCCCTGATGAGTTCCGAAATAAATGACACCGATCGCATATACGTTTTGCTGGAGGAATGCCGTCGGATGGGAATCAAGGTGCTGCCTCCGGAGATCAACGAATCCGGTAGTGACTTTACAATCTTCGATGATAAGATTCGCTTCGGTCTGCAGGCGATCAAGAACGTCGGCGGGAGTGCCGCCCAGGCGATTATTGAGCAACGGCAGGAGCAGGGCCGCTATGTCGACCTGGCTGATCTGGCCGGCAGGTTGCCGGTGCGGACCCTCAATCGTCGTTCCCTGGAGGCACTCATCGGCTCCGGCGCCTGCGATTCACTGACCGGCAGCAGGGCGCAAAAGCACGCGGCGGTGGAGGCCATGCTGGAGTTTGGGCATCGTGTCGCCCAGCAGGCCGCCAGCCATGACCTGTTTGCTACCGAGGGTAACCAGGTTAAACGGGTTGCACCCGAATTACCGGCGGTGGACGAATGGTCCAGCTCACGTAAGCTCACCGAAGAAAAGACCATGCTGGGGTTTTATATCTCCGGCCACCCATTGGATCGATACCGTGATGAACTTAAGTCTTTTGCCACCCATACCACCAGCAACCTGTCTGAGGCCAGCGATGGTCGGGAAGTAACGATCGGCGGCATAATCACGGCCATCAAGGAAATGCTGGACAAGAGGGGTAATATGATGGCTTTTGTAACTCTCGAGGATTACAGCGGTAGTGTGGAAATGATCCTGTTTTCCGACTGCTACGCAAAAAGCCGGGAGTCTGTAAGTACCGACCGGATGGTATTGGTATCGGGAAGGGTTTCGACCCGGGAAGGGGAAGCCCCCAAGGTGATCGGCGCCGAGGTGTTGCCGCTGGAGAAACTGATGGAACGATTCAATTGCCAACTGGTTATAAAGATCGATGTAAACTGCTCCGATACTCTGGTTGATACGGCGCTGGCTTCCCTGGAGCGATTTCGAGGAGCCACCCCGGTCTTGCTGTTGATACGTGAAAATGGTAATGAAGTGTATATCAGGTCCAGGAAGTACGCCGTAAATCTTGATTTCAAGCTGCTCAATCATTTGAAGGAGTTGCTGGGCGAAAGCGGTGTTTTCGTGCGACCGCTCACCAGAAAAGAGAATCAAACTTAGTCGAGGCGAAGACCACTATGAGATCGACCAGACTGTTCATATTGCCGTTGTTGGTAGTAATTTCACTCGCTCTGATAACAGCCAAAGAGCCGGTGCAGGCGGCAGGCAACAAACAGACCAGTTCCAAAAACACCACCACCGGGAAGATCGACTGGCAAGCCTATGACGTCGGACTGTCCATGGCCAAGGTCAACAAAAAGCATGTGTTTATCGATTTCACGGCCAAGTGGTGCGGCTGGTGCAAGAAGATGGATCGGGAGACCTTCGCCGATCCCAAAGTGGTAGACATGCTCAATGAGTACTTTGTCCCGATCAAGGTTGACGGTGACTCCAAGCGCGAACTGCTCATAGACGGTTACAAGATTACCGAGAAGAATCTCGCCCGGCATGAATACGGCGTAAGATCATACCCGATTTATTGGGTCCTGGAATCGGACGGGACCAAGCTTACCTATATCAAGGGCTACAAACCGGTTGACTACATGATGGAGGTGCTGGAGTATATTAAAGATCGACGTTACGACAGCACCAGTACCAAGACACCCGAACAGAAAAAGAAATCCAAGAACTGAATCCGGCCGTCAATGGCTGGGTGGTATCCTCAAATTTGGGGCATGTTGATAAACCTGCGTTTCACGTCATCGCGGGGGGACAAGGCGGCAAGCCGCATTCTTGCGCCGTCAGGAATCCTTTCCTGACGGATAAATGGATAAGAAACCGCGATCGCAGATCGCGGCCACACATGTCCACCCGTCACAGAAACCTTCCGAGCTATTTTTTATAAGTCTCAACCCCAAACAAGTTTGTGGTTGCCACCCGTCGCTGTCGCTCGCAATGACGAGAATAGGACTTTATCAACAAGCCCCAAGAGGTGCGCCACCAAGCCGAGCCTCTTTCGGAACCACAAGGGGTTCCAACCTACCAGACTATCATCTCACTCCCTCCAGAAAGGCTGCCGCACACTGCGGCAAATCTGAGGAATACCCCCCCTCCAGTACGGCAAAGGTTGGCTGATCCAGTTTACGGATAGCCCGGCCGATTTTCTTGTAAGTCTCGATTTCGAGTTGCATATCCGTCAGCGGATCGCCGCGGTAGGTGTCAAAACCGGCTGAGACAGCTATCAGACCGGGATCGAATTGACGGACTTCATCCAGTGCCCGCTCGAAAACCGCCAGGTAGGCCGGCTCGTCGGTTCCGGCCGGGAGTGGGAAGTTGCGGCAGTTGTCGATTGACTCCTGACCGGTTCCCGGATACAACGGACTCTGGTGCAGCGAGACGTACAACACATCGGGATGACCCAGTAAGATATCCTGGGTGCCGTTGCCGTGGTGACAGTCAAAATCGATGATAGCTGCCCGTCGCACCTGCGGGAGCGCTCGCGCCACAGCTATGGCGATGTTGTTGAAATAGCAAAAGCCGCCCAGGAAATCTTTCCCGGCATGATGTCCCGGCGGCCTCAGCAGTGAAAAAGCCGTCTCACCCGCCAACGCCAGTTCACCGGCAGCTACGGCACCGGCGGCAGAACGCATGGCGTGAGCGTCGATATCCGGGTAGCCCGGTGAGTCGGCATCAAAGAAGCCCCCGCTTTTGACACTGTCCAGCAGCGACTGCGAGTGCACCCGCAGGATATCGGCTTCTTCGATCCGGCCCGGCGTCACTATTTCGAAACGATCTCTAAGGAAATCGTGCGTCTCCCGCACCCTTTCGGGCGATTCGGGATGGCCCGCCTGCGAATACTGCAGGCAGTCGTCTGAAAATACGATTTTCATCCTTCACCCATCATTGACTGCCATTCAACCGGCCTCGAAAGTTACCGCATCGGCCGCAGTCGAACAAGCCCCACCGTCGACGATTGCTCTTGGAAGAAAGCCCGCCGTGACCTACATTTATGGACAATCATGGCTGATAAAGAACCAGGCATAGTCGTCGCCACCAGGGGACGCCACTTTGAAGTACGAGCCGCCGCCGGCGACCGCATCAAGTGTGAAGTGCGCAAGAAACTGAAATTCGCCGCCGATGCCACGACGCCGGTAGCGGTGGGTGATGACGTCATGTTTTCGCGCCGGCGTCACGGCTACGGGGCTATCGAGGAAGTCCTGGAAAGGCGGACGTCGTTCGTGCGGCCGATGGTTGGTTCCGTAACCAAGAAACAGGTGCTGGCAGCCAATCTCGACCGTCTGGCGGCGGTGGTATCGGTCACGGCACCGGCATTGAAAACCGGCCTGATCGATCGTTTTCTGATTGCCGCCCGGATCGGCGATCTGGAGCCTATTGTGATTATCAACAAGACCGACCTTGGCCTGCCTGACGGATTCGAGCAGATCGTTGCCGCTTACACGGCCGTGACCGAGGGAGTCTTTGCCGTTTCGGCTGCCGACGGGAGCGGAATCGACGAGTTGAAACGGCAGCTTGCCGATCACCGAACACTTTTTGCCGGGCATTCCGGGGTGGGTAAATCGACACTGCTTAATGCCCTGATTCCCGGCCTGAATCTCAAGACCAGGGAAGTCTCGACCTACAGTAAACGGGGCAAGCATACGACGGCTTATATCGAACTGTTCGAATTGCCCTCCGGCGGGTACGTGGTCGACTCGCCCGGATTGAAAGTGATGGGACTGTGGGATGTGGACCGGCATGATTTGCCCTATTATTACCCGGAATTTCAGTCCTATGAGCAGGAATGCCGTTTTCAACCCTGCAGCCATATCCATGAACCTGATTGCGCGGTCAAGGCGGCGGTCCGGCAGGGAGCAATCAGTCGCTTTCGACACGAGAATTATGTCGCCATCGCCGCCTCGCTGGAAAGCGACCGGCCGACCCATTGAGTCAAATATCATGTGTAACTTACCGATACTAAAGTAGATAATATGGCTGCAACTAATATAGAATTCCGTGTCGGCGTTATTATCCTGATCGGACTGGTCGTCCTGTTTGGGTCACTGTACTGGCTTCAGGGTTACAAGCTGGAGAGAAACGCCCAGCTTATCAGGGTTCGCTTCGATGATGTCGGTACAATGGCGGTGGGTGACAAGGTCACCGTGTCCGGTGTTCACCGGGGAAAGGTCAACCGGTTAACCCTGACCGAGGGTGGTGTCGTTGTCGAACTGCTGGTATACCACGATGTGGTATTAAAGCGTGACGCGCAGTTCGTGATCAAGAACCTGGGCTTGATGGGTGAGCGTTTTGTGGCGGTTTCACCCGGGAAAGACAGTGTTTTTTTTGACGACACACAGTTAGTTGAAGGACTGTACGATACCGGCCTGCCGGAAGTGATGGGACTGATGGGCGAAATGATCACCGACCTGCGCAGCCTGGTGGCGTCGTTCAAGCGCAGTATCGGTTCGGACTCCTCACTGGCCAGGTTCAACGCCACCGTCGAGAATTTGCAACGGGTAACTTCCTCACTGGCCGACTATTTTTCTCGCAATGAAGCCAAACTGGATAAGACCGCCGACAATTTCTTCCGGGCTTCACAGGACCTGCGGCAGTTGCTAAAGCGCAATTCGCCAAAGGTCGATTCCTCGATGCAGCGGTTCGACCGGGTGACGGTGAAGCTGGAGCAGTTTGTCGACCAACTTGACACGTTGTCGGCGTCGGCCCGGATTTTTGCCGACGGGCTTAACAACCCTGACGGCACTATCCAGTTGCTTTTTGAAGACCGGCGTCTTTATGACGATCTGCGGCGTACGGCCGACAACATCGATGACCTGATCAGCGACATTCGGGCCAATCCGCGCAAGTATATTAACCTAACGCTGGAGCTGTTCTGAGCCATGGCGAAATTCCGACTGGCCTTCGGCCTGCACAATCACCAACCGGTAGGCAACTTCCGCGCCGTCTTTGAAGACGCCCACGTGAAGGCCTACCGCCCCTTCCTGCAGTTGCTGCAACAATACCCGGAAATATCAATGTCGCTGCATCAATCGGGAATCCTCTGGCGCTGGCAGGAAGAAACCCACCCGGAGCACTTTGAACTGGTCGGATCCATGATTGACCGGGGACAGGTGGAGTTGATGACCGGTGGCTTCTATGAACCGATCCTGACCGCCATCCCCGAACGCGACACCCTGGGGCAGATCGCCATGCTCAACGAATATATCCGGCGCCATTTCGAGGTCGTTCCCGAGGGCCTGTGGCTGACCGAGCGTATCTGGGAACCGCATCTGCCGAAAGTGCTGGCTGCCGCCGGTGTCAAGTACCTGCCGGTCGATGACACTCACTTCATTTATGCCGGTCTGGAACCCGATCAGTTGACGGGACCGTTTGTCACTGAAAACGAAGGCCGGAAGGTCTTGTTGTTACCTATCAGCAAGAAACTGCGCTACCTGATTCCATTCGGTACTGTTGAGGAAGTGATCGACGAACTCAAACAGCAGGCCGAGAAAAACCCGGCCGGTTTAGCCGTTTACGCCGATGACGGAGAGAAGTTCGGGGTCTGGCCGCAAACCTATGAGCACTGCTATAAGGATCGCTGGTTGCAGCAACTCTTTGAGGCGATAAGCTCAAACTCCGACTGGCTGGAGGTGATCCCGCTGAGTAAAGCAGCCAACTCCGAACCGGTTGGGCGAGCCTATCTGCCGTCGTCCTCCTACGCCGAAATGTTACACTGGGCGCTGCCGCCAACCGCTTTTCTGGAGTACGAACAGTTTGAGGAAACACTCAAGAAAGATGGTTCCTGGCAGCGGTTCGGCCGCTTTGTACGCGGCGGACACTGGCGGGGGTTTTTGACCAAGTACGGAGAGTCCAACCTTATGCATAAAAAGATGCTGGCTGTCTCGGACAAACTGGCCGAGTTTGAAAGTCGGTATCCCGACCGGGTGGCCGAGGCGAATATCGCTCGCGACCGCCTGTATGCCGGCCAGTGTAACTGTCCTTACTGGCACGGTGTTTTCGGCGGTCTCTACCTGCCGCATATCCGGCAGGCTGTCTACGAAAGCCTCATAGATGCCGACGCTCGCCTGGACCGCCTTCTCGACCGTCCCGATATCAGCTTCGAGACGACCGATTACGACGCCGACGGCCATGATGAAATTATATGCAGCGGCAGAGTTTTTACCGCCGTTTTCAAGCCACGACGGGGAGGAACCCTGCTGCAACTGGCTCTCAATCAGCATCGCTTCGATCCCACCGACACCCTGACCCGGCGTCACGAAGGCTACCATCTTAAGCTCGACCGGGCCGTATCTTCGGAGTCAGCCGACAAGACCACCTCCATTCACGACCTGGTTCTGGCCAAGGAAGCCGGCCTAAAGGATTTCCTGGTCGATGACTGGTACCTGAAGCGCTGTTTTATTGACCACTTTTTCACCGGCGATGTCAATTTCGAGCGTTTCCGCTCGGCTCGTTACGGCGAGGAAGGTGATTTCATTTTAGAACCGTTCAGCTACCGGATCGATCGGGACAATCACCGACTGGTCCTGACTCGCGATGGCCACCTGTGGCGGCCCGACGGCCCGGTACCGGTGCAGGTAGTCAAACGATTCGAGTTCCGACCGAAGGCCGAGGTCATTCGGGTCAGCTACGAAATCCGCACTCTCCACGACCAGCACACCCCGGCGGTTTTCGCCGTGGAGAATAACTTCAACTTCCAGGCCGGCCATGCTGAAGATCGCCTGATCCTGATTGATGGTCACCGCCATGAGAACTCCTTTCTTGACTCCCCCGGCCGGCACGATAATGCCATATCGTGGGCTTTAATGGATCAATATCGCAACCTGGCGGTGGCGCTGGTGGCCGAACGCCCCGGCGGCGTCTGGCACCTGCCCATCTTTACGGTCTCGCTGTCGGAGGGCGGCTTCGAGAAAGTCTACCAGGGAACCACCCTGGTGAACGTTTATCACGTCGAACTGACCGGGGTTCCGCTGGTTCTGAATTTTGATCTGTACGCCGGAGAAATTCCGGCCATCAGCGATGTCATTTTCCGCAAGACTGCCAGTTGCTCGTCGTAAGCCGTTAACAGGGTGATTAACACTTGACATGACTGCGGGTTTTGCTGTTATTCGAGTTTCGGGCCTGAAAGGCAATGGCATGATTTCGCTCCTGGTCGGCCTGGGTAATATCGGCGACCGTTACCGCGGTACTCGTCACAACCTCGGTTTTGAGGTAGTAGAGAAGATTCGGCGGGACCTGAAACTTTCGACGAAACCGCCGACTGCCGATTATGACTGGGCGCTTGGGGAGCGCAATCGAGAGCGGTTGGTTCTGTCCTGGCCCAAAACATATATGAACCGCTCTGGAATTGCGGTCCATGCTCTTTTACAGGTTAATGCTTTGGAGCCGTCGCAGATGCTGGCGATACCAACCCCCAGTTCCCGAGCTACGTCGAAGAGGGACTTGCCCTCAGGACATTCTTCCCGCCGCCCTACCGGCTCAAAATCAATGTAAAGCTGTCTCATGTGTTTTTATTACTAGGTTCTGGTTGGTGAACAATTGAATCAATATTGCGTTTAATGACAGGATTTACTGTGAAATGATAGATTTTTCTAAGTGCGGATTTTCACATTCTGGCTCAGGTTGGTAACGGTACAGACAGTCTTGGCCAAGCGAGCACATGTCGCAGCGTTCGGCGGCACTCCAGACCGGCATATTCTCACCTAGACCCATTACCATTGAGATTGACTTAATAGGTACCATCATGGCAGTCTCCGTGAGTCTAACGCCTATTGCATCCGCCGGTACGAGTTTGAAAAGTTTGAACTGCTCAACGAGGGGCCAACTGGCGCCGCCCGGGCCTACCGGACTACTTGCTTTAAGGCTCCGTTTTGCCGCCTCCTTGCCTATGATATTGCGGATGGCACAGCGAAGGTTCTCCGTGCTTGAGTTACCCATCGCATCCAGAATTAGCCCT
>SDBU01005379.1_pt1 | contig 15349 bp, 8 predicted proteins | sample 2277071 | NCBI WGS metagenome assembly SDBU01 (sample SAMN10397929, study PRJNA504765) | marine sediment metagenome | isolation source: marine sediment core GS08_GC12, 126 cmbsf | place: Arctic Ocean: Gakkel Ridge, Loki's castle | collected 2008
CCCTTTAACACCAGAACCATATCTCAGCGGTGCAATAGAAACACGGCATTTATTAAAGTAACGTGATACATCTTTTACGTATCCCGTCACGATAATATCATGAGAAGCTAGGGAAGTAATTGTGGGGGGAGGATTGCTGCCAACAATATATGTTTTTGTCCCTCCAAGACTTTGGCGAATTAGAGGAAGAATTTTCTGAACATAGTAGGTCACAGCATCTGTATTTGGGGGGTGTTCAAACCCTCCTACAAACAGGATACCATCACGTTTGTGAAATGATGTCGCAGACCCACGAACTTCATGAATGTTCGATACGATCTCGACGCGTAGCTCAGGAGAAAATTCTTGGATAATATCCCTCTCTACGGAACTCACTACTAGCGTGATATGTGCCTTTGAGGCAATCTGTAATTCTTGCTTTTTTCGCCTTTCCGCCAACCTCCGTAGAGAGCTGCTCTTTCTCACTCTTGCCATCCTCTGCTCGCGGATAAAGTGCAGGTCTACTGTATCAAATATTACTAACGCATCAGGGGAATATTCTTTGACATCATCGATAAACCTGGCTGCCACATCGGCACGACTCAGCATTATGATGTCAAAATATCTGCCTTTCTCTCGAAGATACCTCTCTACCGATCTCACATAGGGTGCGTAAAGAACTTCAATGCCTCGTTCCTGCAATTCGCTGACGTATGGTTGCTGATAAGCAAGATTAGTGGGAACAAAGGTAACCTTATAGCCTAGCTCTTGAAAAATGCCCAAGAGCTTAAACATTCGATGGGAGCCAGAATCCCGGTCCGGTGTAAGCATACGAGCGTCCACAACAAGGATCCGCTTATCTACGTTGCGCTCTTTCTCAAATTCTGGATTGACACCATTGTTTCGGAACCCGTCCAAAACAGTCTTCCATCGCTGATAGAATTTACTGCGGTTAATCTCCTGGTATCGCTTTACTCCACGAGTGAGATTCGTACCCAATGTGACGCCTTCAAAATGGACAACTACTGCTCGGGGCTGATAATACACTTTCTTGCCGACGTCCCGAGTCCTGAATGCCAGATCGGTATCCTCGTAATATCCAGGCTCATACCACTCGTCAAACAACCCAACATCATGGAAAAGCTTACAGGGAATCATCAAACAGGCACCAGAACAATAGTCTACTTCCCTGAGATAATTGTATTCAGGCTTGTTTGGATCGTCCAACCTCCCATAGTTCCATGCAGATCCATCTTTCCAACAAATCCCACCGGCCTCTTGCAGTCGACCGTCCGGATAGATCAGCTTACAGCCAACAAGTCCTGTTTTGCCGTCAATCTCAAAAGTTCTCAGCAAAGCCTGTAACCAGCCTTTGGTGACAATGGTGTCGTTGTTAAGAATAACAAGATATTCTCCTTTTGCCTTCCTGGCACCACTGTTGCAAGATTTAATAAAACCTATGTTAGTTTCGTTTCGGAGAAGCCGGATATTCTGCACTGTTCTCAGCATCTCCATAGTTTCTGAATCGGAACAGTCATCAACCACGATCACCTCATATGGGAGGTCACCAGTATTCTCGGCAATACTTTTCAAACAGGTGTAAGTATAGAGTGGTTTATTATAGACAGGGATAACAATGGATACGATTGATTCTTGGCAAGCGTCAAACCTCAATGTACCGATATTTTCTTCAATTCGATACTTATGCAGCTGAATTGCAGTAAACCTTCTGATACTAATAATCTTTAAACATATACGTGTCCAAAGCACCTTTATGCTTTCACTTTGTAAGATCTGGATACTTTGCGTAAAGTATCTCCGTAGGGTCGATATTCTCAAAATATATGGCAGTTCATCCCTGAAAAATGTCATTATATTTGTTCCAACTAAATGAAGTCGTTTTCTACTCTCTTTGCCGTCTCAATCCTTCAATATCCTCAGCCATCTAATTCTGTTAAAGAAGCACCTGACGATATCCCTATGTTTCCAGATCGAAAAGCCAGTTTCTCCCGACAACGGCTTTTAACAGCTCAAATTACTTGAGTTGGCATTCGCAAGATCAACAATATGCTTTGCACCGATCTTTGAAGAATGCCCAAAAGCATAGACATTTTGTTCTCTTAGTTTAACTATGCGTTCTTTATATTGCATTTTATCGGCCTTAAGTTTTTCAATGATCTCTGGAACCGTATCCAAATCTTCAGGTGACACAACCACACCAATTTCCGATCGAAGAGAAAGTTCAAATACTTCTATATCCAACTCCTTATATTTCTCGTTTCGAACCATGTAAGGAACTTCCAAAAATAATACAGGGCGTTCAGTCCCAAAAGCATATTCAAAAACCACCCCAGACGAATCGCATATTAGAACATCGGATCTTAATAATGAATCGTAAGTAGCTACAGACCTCTCCAAAGTAAAAGCAGGGTTTTTACCGAATTTTATGTCTAACATATCTATTAATTCGGGAGTGCGCCGAACGGTTTCGGGATGAGGCCTAACAATTACCTCATATCCCTTTTCTAAGAGCAGATCAACAAGACTCTCACCACAGGATTCGAGAACATTTCTCTCCCCCCAGGAGGGTGCAATCAGTACGCTGGTTTTGTCTCTAACAAGAGACTGCTCTGCCAAATACTTTTGATATTCAGTGTAAATCCGCTCCAAAGGATAATATCCTGCTTTGACAAGTTCCTTGCGAGGTAGTTCATGTAACTCTTCGTGCTTGCGAATCTCCTTTATATGATGTGGCCCAACACACAAAATTGAATCATAATAATCAAAGGCACCATATAGGTATTTCATGTGTGTGCTAATCATGGAATGAAAAACATAAACGTAGTGTACGGGACTGATCGAGCGTTTAAGGTGAAATTGATGTAAATCAGTTAAAGTCATGACAAATACTTTACAATTCACAAAAAACATAAAGAATGCAAGCAAGCTTTTCATATAAAATGTCTTTATTCTTGGCTCTGACTTTTGAAGTATAGGATCATTTAGATCTGAGGTTATGTAACAAATAATTTGTTGATTCTTACCTATCAACTCCTCAATAAGTCCAGCAAAGTTCGGATAATAGTCTTCGTGCTCAGCATAGAAAATTATCTTTTTTTCTTCTTTCGGGGTTTTCCAAAAAAAGCGATAAAAATGCGCAATTTCCTTCAGTAATTTCATATTTTATCCCTAACCCGGACAAGCCAGAATCAAATAAGAATTCCTATACTTTCAAGCTTTGACAGGTTGACCACCTATTCAACGCTTTTGTCGGGAAGCCTTGTTGCACCCGGTTCGGGTCAGGGTTTCAGCCCTTTTATTCACTACCCACTGCTCGAAAATCTGGCAGATGTTGGTCGTTGTCCAGTAAAGGAGAAGCCCCGAGGCAAAGGAGTAAAAGAGGATCATCATGGTAATAGGTAAAACGTAAATAACCTTGTTTCCCTGTCCCTTGCTGCCTGGATGACTCACGCCGCTTTGATTCATCATGTAACCCTGAATTAATTGCACAACGCCCATCAGGATCGGCAGCAGGTTAAAATACCCACCGATGATAGGCAACGTGACGCCAAGGGGGAACAGCCTTTCGGGTAGAGAAAGATCCTGCATCCAGAGGAAACTCGCCCCCTTTATTTCATAGGAATGGCTAAGAATCTGAAATAGGGCCAGGAAGATAGGGATTTGTACAAAGAGCCAAAGACAGCCTTTGAAGGAGGCAAAGGGACTGAAATTGTGTTCGCGGTATAGCTTCATGGTTTCCTCATAACTCCTATCGGCGTCATCCTTGAATTTCTTTTCTATTTCGTGGATTAGTGGTTTTAACTGGGCTTGTTTTTCCTTAAAGATTCTCTGCTGTTTCATTCCATACCGGGTAAGAGGAAAGGAAACCGTTCGCATCAAAACTGATAACACAATGATGGATAGGCCCCAGTTGTGGCAAATGGAATAAATGCGTTCCAAGAGCCACATTAGGGCAATACAAAGTGGCCGCAGCCAAATCCATACATTGTCATATGCCATTCGTTTCTCTTCCCTGACGATAAGGCCTAAAACGTTCTTTTTTCACAATCATAAATACATTTGTAACCATTATCAATCAAGCCCCATTCATCAATATGGGCTTCCTGGCCCTTTCAGAGAGGCCGGACAAAAGGGCTCTACATAGCAACAATTTTCAATGAATCTTATCACTGCGCACTTCTCGCCGCCGCCGTGTCCCCAGAGAAAAGTGCCTGTGTCAGCCTGTGGCTAGTAATTTGGATTGTTTTTGAGATAGTAGGAGTTGGTTGCGACTATTTGGCGTCTGTCTGAGTTGGGTTTCCAGGATTTCCTTTCCCAACCAAGCGCAGGTAAAGACTTTTTATTTTTCTCCAGAATATCTTAATAGCCACCGCACTACCGACAATTGCGGCCAGAACGGCCTGCAAGATCATACTACCGGTACCTGGATCGATATAGGCGTAAGCACTCTTTTCGGAAAACAGGACAACGATTAGAGCGAATGCGAACGTCGCTGGAACGAAGTGAAATGAGTATTTCATGTTTAGATCTCCTTAACAAATTATACGGAATGAACCGTCAATTCTTTCCAAAACCCGACATGTAACAAGACCTTGAGAGAAGTTATGAACGAAATTATTATAGGATTCTACATCTTAAGTAAAATGATTTAGGAACTCTAATACTCAATTATCAAAAATTGAATTGATTTATTAACAAAACTCAAAATTGCCTTATTGATTTAATGTAATTGAGCGAACCGCAATACCGAGAACACGTTTATCTTTACTATGTCCAATCTGTGCTGGTGAAACTGCATCAGGTATATTAAAGCTAAAGTGGGTATGCACTTTACTCAACCGACTACAAGATGTGGCTGTAGTACTTAACAGGCTATAGGGTTACTTCTTTACTTTTGATAGAGCGTCCCATAGCGGGCTTTGTCAGAGGTTTTTCGATGTAGCAATGTTTCCCTGTGATATTGGGAGGTTACAGGTGTTGGCGATCAAAAGTCAACCACAATCAACAAATAGCCACCGCACGATATGCCCAACCGCTTTAAAAGACAGCGTTTGCCTTTTCGACAACATATAGTGCTTGGTTGAGGTAACTGCATACCCACTAAAGCTAATTATCACACGATTCGGGTTGGTGAAAAGGCTTTTTGGTATAAGGAGTTTTTGGACTTGAAAACCTCGTTTAGTAATTGTCCACTCTCCAGCATTTTTATCGTTGACCAGGATATATACCTTTTGCTGGTCAACTTTTCCCGGAAATATAGCAGCACGAAAGTTTGCTTTCAAGGTAATACATGGTGATTTAGGCACAGTAATTGGCATAGTGAGTGGTCCATTGGCTCAGATTTCAATCGCCTGAGATAGAACATCTTTGTATTGCTTTAGCTACAATTCCTCTATTGTCTCTAAATCTCGTAAATTCTTAAACATCCCGAACAGGCACGCGAAATAGTTTATTCTCTATCTCGCTTTCAATCTTGAAACCGTCAAAGACATCAAAAACGCTTTTGATCCAAGCGGGCGGAAATCATTGCTATGGCCAATTTTCTAGGGTCACCACCTGCATCAATCGACTTGGGAGAAACTGCATCCGGGAATTCAAAAGTTATCATCAAATTCTTGGAATCTACCAATTCCTTTGGGATAGTCGCCTGAAAAGTTTGAACTTTCCTTTCAGTAGCAATCCATTCGCTAACCTTATTGCCATTCACCAACACATATATCCTTTGTTTCTTGACTTTTCCGGGCTCAATAAAAGGTATAAACTTTGCTTCAAAGACTATATCACTCTCTGGTAGCTCTACAATAAACTTTAGGCTGGCACGATGTCCATTATTCCACCCATGGTGATTATGTTGAGTGCTCCAGCCACTCCCCATAAAAGGATCGGCATTACCGGTCATTCCAAATTGAACAACACTGCCATATGTATATTTTGCTTTGCCCATCGAAACTAAAACAATCTTTTTATCCTCCCAAGATTCAGGATTGAAAATACTACCATTAACTGAATGTACCGCAATTTCTCGCACTTCTTTTCGCCCACTATAAACAATGAATAACCGCTTTCGTGGCTCCGTTGGATCAATTCTAAAAACGGAAGTCCCTTTAAATGCGTGTGTAAGCCCTAAGACATCCATTATCGTAGCGGGAATATCAGACAAGGACGTTTTTGTATTGGAAACTCTAAGTTCTCCTTTTTTGTGCGGAGGCTTCAGGGTAAGCAGAGCAGCCACCCTGGAGAGTCGGATCTCTATCTTCTTCCCTCCTATTACGGGTGAGATTTGGCTACCATGATCACCTTGAAGCATGATGAATGAAGAATCATATATGCCCAGATCCTTTAGCCTATTTACTAGTGCAACAAATAATCTTAAGATGTATTTTGCTTCATTCTTGTAATTTTCTCTTGTATTCGGAAGAACTTTTCCCGCATAGCTCCCATCTTTAGTGGTTACATAAGGTGGATGCGGTGGCAAAAGATGGATAAAGTGATAAGCGGGTTTAGAGTTCTCAACCCGTATGTGTTTAACATAGTCCCGGAAAAATGCTTTTTGCTGAAAGGAGGCGGCACTTAGAGGCGCTGAGACTATCGCACTGGCCAACCAATTATTGTTGTTATATATTTTTTTCCTAAGGAAATGAGGAAACTGTCGAAACAGTACCACATCAAACAAGTGTGCAGCATTTTGAAATAACAACTCAGAAGCGTTGCAGATGCCTGGAGTAGGATAGTAGGTTGTATACCTCCCATCTCGCATAGACAACTCGGGAACTAAATTTACCGTAAATCCCTCATCATACAATCTATTTTGAAAGCCTTTCTTAATAGACTCCTTATAGTAGGTTGCAGGTGGAACTCTTCCATCATAAATTTCTCCAGAAAAGATTGCCGGTATCGAGAAGGAAGTATGAGGGGATACTGTCATATTTTCTTCAAAAAGAATGAACCCATCCAGATCTTTTTCCAGTCCCTCCTCTTCAACAAGATCCAAAAAAACATCGGTTTGAAAGCTATCGAGGATGATGTGAACGATATTCTGAGAAGAAGAATATTCAAGGAGCTTTTCCGGGGTGCGATTTTGAAGGTCATATTCCTTTATCCAAAGGTTCTTTTCCGATGTAATGCTAATGCTGAAAACCACGATGAGCTGGAGTATGATAAAACCCCAACTTCCGGGTGCTGAAATCTTTGAAACCTGAGGGGAGAAAATAATAGCTCCTATCAAAAGCAAAAGCCATATCGAAAGATCCAGCCATCCCTGCCAACTGAAATTCTCCCAATTGATTCCCCTCGCATCAAAGACACCATAATCCCATACCAAAAAGCTTGCTTGGAACCAGAATAAAACCCCTAAAGCAAATAGCAGAGAGATGTATTTATTGATTTTCTTTCTCGAAACCAAGAGACCGACTACCAGCGAAATACCGATAGTAATACATAATGGTAGAATGTAGACTCCCAGTATTTCAATGAAGCCAAAATCAAATTCATCAGCGTTGCCCTGATAAACCCTGAAACCCCCAAAAACAAAAAGATTTGCGGCAAACAGGATAGAAGGCGGCAATATTTTTCTTATTTTTACTATCATTCCTATTTCCCCTTCTATTTTTTATTTAAGCCTGTTCAAAGCCAAAAAGACACTTCTAATCAATAAGTTAGAAACAGAGATTTTCAAAAGTAACTCAATTAATGTGTATTCCAGGCTAATTTACACCAGGTTTAAGGGTTATCGACTCAAAGATTACCGCTAGTCGATGCTTCTCAGGGCTTAGGTGCTGTGAAAAGATAAACTCCACAACGCTAACATCTGACCGATGTTTATTAGACTCTATCACAATGCTATGTTCTGCTAAATTCCAGGGACTGGAGAGTTCCCAATGCCCGATTACAGCCCCCTCCACCTTAATGGTTATAACCTGAGGCTCATTGAATTGTGCTGATTGTATATTTGCCGTCAAAGTCACAGGTTCATTTTTTGGAAGCGTAATAAATACAGACGAGGAACTTCCAAGTGCCCAGTTATATGTATATCCTTTTTTTGACTTTCTATTGGGGCTCCATCCACGAAGCAAAAAAGGATGTGCTTCCTTGGCGCCAAAATCAATCTTCTCCGTATGATACGATCCCTTAGGTGAGTGATATGTTAAGCCCGTTCGCCATGAAGCTTTATCGAACACACTTCCATTAATAATAAACTCATCCAAATGAGTAAGAAAACCACTCTGATAATTCTGGTGTTTAGAGTTATAAAAGTAAAATCTCCGTTCTCGTATTTCACTGGTATCAATTTCAAACATCGATCTGCCATCGAATTTCTCATTCAAGTTTAAGGTTGTACTCACCGTAGCGGGGAGATCGGTAACTTGAGTCTGTGCCTTCGATATCTTCAAATGCCCTTTGCTATTGGGCGGTTTAACCGCCATTAGTGGCAATGCAACTGCAGCTATCTTATTAAGATCGGAATATCCATCCAAATGATTATCTTCATTCCGCATTTTGACAGGTATCCCACGACCATGATCTGCGCTGATAACAATTAAAGAAGATTCGTAAATACCTAACGATTTGAGTTTGTTTAAAAATTCTATAACATGATCCAGGCTACATTTCGCAAGATTTCTTACATTTTCCCTTGACCATGGAAGCACTCCTCCTGCATATTTGCAATCCTGAGTTATTACAGGCGGCCCATGAGCGATCAATAAATGTACATACTTATAAAGAGGCTTAGTCCTATTGATTGACATATTATCAATCATATCATGCAAAAAGTCTCTATGCGAAAAATATAATGTATTCGTGTAGTCTAGGTTGAAGAAAGGTTGAATCAACCATGATTGGCTATTATATATGATTTTCTTGATAATGTGAGGGGCAGATCTAAACAATACCAAATCTATTATTAATGCCGATTGGGATCGCACATACTTGTGTTTTGTTAACCGATATGGAGTCGGAATACGGTAATAATTTGAATATGCCCTCTTAAGACGTGCATGAACAATATCCACGTCATAGCCCCTATCATGCAGGACATTGGGAATGGTTTTACCTTTATTAAGTACCATATTCAAAAAGTCAGGTATCGGAATATTGTTTTTATAAACTTGACCGCTTAAGTAGGCAGGAATGCTAAATTTCGTATAGGGAAAAGATCCTATGGTTTCCTTAAAAAAGGTAAACCCTTCCAGCTCTTTATAATAATGATCGGGCTCTTCATCGATGATCTCCTGAAAGATATCCGACTGAAATCCATCCAACAGGATGTGGATGGCGTTTTGCCCTGATGAGAATTCATAAATTTTCTGGGGGGGAGAAACGCATGATGATTTGTAATTCTGTCCTTTCCATATTTCTGGGTTTTGAAGGCTCATAGAAACTAAAAGCACCAACTGTAAAAACAAGAGTGATATACTCGCGAATGCTGCTATTTTATAAATTTTCCCATAAATTTGATAAGCCATGATCAAAAGCAGAGCCCATAAGGCTCCATCTACCCATCCGCGCCACAAATCTTCCGACCAGTCAATACCCTGACCATCTAATACCCCGTATTTCCATACCAGAACATTTCCTTGCAGCCAGATTAGTATGCCAATTATAAACAATATTGATACATAACGACGATATATTTCTTTGGGCAGCAACAGCCCTATTGCGCTTAGAACCGAAACAAGCATCAATGCCGGAAAGACATAAGAGATTAAGATGGATGTAAATGGGACAATAAACTCATCCATATTCCCCTGATAGACGGTAAAGGGTCCAAACAGAAAAATATTGGATATAGTAAAAACAGACAGGCTTAACAGTATGACGAGACGCCTTAGTCTAATATACATTGGCCTTCAGCTTGATATCAATATGGGTGTTAACTTCCAAATTGAGAACTTCAATGCTTATTCACTAAAAACAACATGATTTTGATATGTTTCAAAGGTGCCTTATTCATTGACCTTTAGTATTCTGGAAAGAATGAGAGAAATCCCGTAATCTTTAGGCCTTTATCAAGATCAGGTCATGTTGCATCGAATCTGTTATTTCAAAATACTATCCCAATAGGACAGAGTGTTAGCATCCAAATTGAGAGAAAATAAGATATACGGGGTTTTCTGCCAACTGAGGGATAAAAACACACCCTCCCACAACACTTATGACACCTTGAGAATAAGTTGGGAATTCATGGTTGCCTAGAACTTCATATAAGCTTTGTTTAGGGGGCGTACAAACTTGGCCTTCTTACCCCTCACATTAATGGATTTAAAAAGAATATGATAAAGAGGATTGTACTTATAACAGACTCTCCCTTCATATTGACCGCATCCTCTAGCCAAGGAGTGAAAACGGAAGATGGAGTATGGCTCTTTACCGATAAGGATGCAGCCTTTGGCAGAAGGCATCATAAGCATAGATACCCTGTGGGATATAAGGCACACCCCCTTATCACTATTAATGGTATTCCCCTGGTAATTATTGTTGCTAAAGCCAGTGATCATGATATTGACTACATTATCCCATTGTTAGATAGACTGTTTGGAAGATACCTCTTCCTCAAATTCGCCTACATCATTCTGGGTAAAAAGTATGACAGCGAGGGCATCTATGTCACCATATATGAAGACTTTGGCATCACCCAGATTGTCCTTGACTAATAAAAACAACTCTGGATAAAAACAAAATACCAGCTTCGCTACGCTCCGACTTGGTGGAAGATTTACCTTGGAATAAGTGGACGGTTTACTGTGGAACATGTGGATGGATTCAGTCGGAACAAGTGGACGGATTGGGCGGAATAGTCACTTATCTCTTTCTCATCCAAAAGTTGCCTCCAGTATTTTTTTGCATAACGGCATATATTGATAAAATTTCTTATTGTAAAATTGTTGCAGGTACGAGACAAATAAGACGATCTCAAATTTATTATTATATAGTAAAAAAGCTCTGAGAAAATAATTTTCATTCCATGACCTGCCTTCACATATCCATTGCTTTGGATATTCAAAGGGATAAAATATATCATGAATATGAATATATACTAACTTATTGAGATTCGGACATATCTTAAAAAAAAGATGACTAACATCACTATCAATTTTTGAAACATGTGTTGAATCAATAAAAAGAATATCATTTTCCTGAAGTTCTCTAAAAATATCCAGTTCTGTATCTTGGAGTCTTTTTTCAATTATTTCAAGATTATTATTGTCTCTATTAATTAAAGAACAAAGCCGTTCAGGATAGGGTTCTATAAATGTACAAGAAATAGAATTGTCAAAAAACAATTCGTTGGTATCCAGGATAAGACAACTCGAAAAACCTGATCCTACCTCAATTATCTTTTTTGGTCTGAGGTGTCGTATCATGCAATAAAGGATGATTGCATCACAGTAAGAATAAAGATCATTGTTAAAATAATATCTGATATCTTTCTTCTTTTCATGAGAAAAGGGCATCTCATCTAGGTAGTTGACCAAAGTAGAAAGGAGTTCCATCTGTGATTGCCCATTCATATTAATTCCAGGGATATTCTTGGGCACATATTCAAAAATTCTTTTCTCATTCTGTTTTACCTCTTCTAATGAGGGAATTGGGGAATAGAAATGACCTGGCGGCACAAACGCCTTGTATGTCAGGAGCTCCGCTTCTAATTGCTTGATCTCCTTTAGTAGTTGTTCTCTTTGTTGTACCAGTCGTCGAAACGGCGGCATCTTCTTTACAATATCTTTTATTACGCTTCTCACAGTCATTATTCTCCTTCACTACTGTCCGGTTATAAGTCTCACAATGTCAATTGGTCATAAGATCCACATGTTTCGCGCTGAATACTCATCTATCTATGTCATTGGGGAATATGGGCTTTCTCGGGAATTAACATACTGAGAATTTATACCGTCTCGCCAAGACTGCAGCCGAGTTTCAGTTCCTTACTCTAGAACCAAGTTGCCAGCCATCCCTAGCCCGTATGGTTTATTTATTCTTTTCCAGAACCAGACTTAATACACGCTTCACAGCATCAGGAGAGTATTTCTCATCAACCAAAGCCCTCGCATTTGCTGACAGGATTTCCCACAAATTTCGGTCCTGGTAAAGTTTCACCGTTTTATCTGCAAACTTATCCTCACCATCTGCAATCAGTGCATTATAACCGTCGATGAAGCCAATTCCCTCTGCGCCGAGAGAGGTAGTAACCACGGGCAGTCCATAAGCCATGCTCTGGCCTATTTTCCCCTTCACACCAGCCCCATATCGCAGAGGACTCACAAAAACCCTCGCTTTTTCAAAGTATGGAGATACATCCTTCACATAACCGGTCACGGCAACATTAGCAGACGACAGCGATCTTACCTTATCGGTTGGATGACTTCCAACAATATAAAGATGAATTCCTGGCAATTTCTTCTGGATTGAAGGGAAAATTGATTCAACGAACCAGACTATTCCATCCTCATTGGGCGGATGAGTAAATCCTCCAATAAACATCAGCCCTTGTCTCTGTTCAAAAGAATTATAGCAGGGTTCCAGCGCATGCACATTGGAGATTACCGACACCCTACCTTTCAGTCCTTCCCTTTCCAGAACTTCTTTTTCCATAGGGCTTACGACCAGTGTTTCATCGGCCTGATGGGCCAGAAAAAGCTCCAGACTCTTCCACTCTCTTGCAGACTTCTCTGTTTCGAGCCGGGCTTTTTCTTCCGCTTCGAGCCTGGCCTTACGCTCTTCACGGACAAAATGGAGGTCTACTGTATCATAGATAATCCGAGCGTTCGTAAGAGTTTTGGCAGCATCCATGAAATTAACGGCAATATGGGGACGGGACAGCAAAATCAGATCGATGTAATTCCCGTTGTTCTTCAAGTACTCCCCAAAGTTTATATCACCGTAAAGGGTTTCAATCCCCATCCTCTGCAGTTCCCGGGTATAAGGCTCATGAAATGCCCTGTTCTCCGGCCAGAATATAACCTTGTACCCCAGGTCCCTGAAAATCTTGACGAGACTGAACATTCTCAAGGACCCTGAATCCATATCAAAGGTGGGGACATAGTGATCAACTACCAGAACCCTCTTTGAGAACCCTCTTTCCCTAGCGAGATAGAGCTCTTCAGGCCCCTTGAAATGCTCTCTTTTAAGAACTTCCCGCCACTTTTCCCTAAACTTATCGCGATTTACCTGTTGATATCTCTTGTACCCACTATTTATGTCCGTGCCTGCCGAGACGCCTTCGTGATGAACCACACGGGCTTCTGGCTGGTAAATAACCTTATAGCCCTGTTGCCGTGCTGCAAAACAGAGATCAGTATCTTCGTAATAAGCAGGAGCGTATTTCTGGTCGAAACCCCCGAGTTCCAGCCAGAGGTTTTTGTGAATCAGTAGACAGGCCGCGGAACAGTAATCAACCTCCTTCATGTAAGAATATTGAGGAAGATCCGGATCATCGCCCCGGCCGTAATTCCACCCGGTGCCATCCTCCCAGATGATGTTGCCCGCTTCCTGCAACCTGCCATCAGGATAAACCAGCTTGGCACCTACAATCCCCACTTTCTCATCTTCAAACGGTTTCAACATGGCTTCCAGCCATCCCCTGGTGACCTCTGTATCGTTATTGAGAAAAAGGTAATAATTCCCTTTCCCGGCTTCCGCTCCTTGATTGCATGCGGCCACAAATCCTTTATTATCCTGATTTCGAATGACCTGAATCCCTTCCATGGCTGCAAGCATCCTGGATGTATCATCTCTGGATGCATTATCCACAACGATTACTTCATAAGGAATCTCTGTATGCTCCAAGAGTGACTGAAGACATCGGAAGGTATGGCGGCTTTGGTTATATACAGGAATTACAATACTCACCTTGACCTCATCAAACCGCGGAAAAGTCAAGAACCACCACCCTTCTGTGGACTGACCATTTGCAGTTACATCTCCTTTCACCGTTCCGCTCAATTGCAGCCTTTCTGCGATTTTACGGAAAAAGGCTGCAATCCCTTCCCTGAATAAGACAATGGGCGCCAAGATACAAAGACGATAAAGACGCCCTCCCCGGGTGTGTTGGGGAAGCCATCGATCGACTTGCTGACGGTAACGCTTGACCAGACGCCAGCTGATAGAATTTTTTATTTCATCCAACTCCCGCTCTTTGAGCTCTAATTCTTCTCTATAGCCTCTATGAATCTCACTTTTCTCCTTCTCTACGCGCTCCGACTCCGCTCTATAGCCCCTGTGAATCTCACTTTTCTCCTTCTCTACGCGCTCCGACTCCGCTCTATAGCCCCTGTGAATCTCACTTTTCTCCTTCTCTACGCGCTCCAACTCCGCTCTATAGCCCCTGTGAAGCTCCAATATGACGCCATCCTTGTCCTGGAGCTGAAACGGATCCATGAGCATACTTCTAATAGGATTTGGGCTCTTCTGAAGAGAAACTTCTCCTTGTACTCGCTCTTCAAGTTCAATGAACTGATCTATTTTTTGACCCAATTGGATAGATAATAAACTGAAACTGTACTCAATGAATTTTTTTATGTAATTGATATTCTCAAGCTTACAAATTGGAGTTAATGATATTTTGTGAAAAATTGAAAAATATAGAAGTGCTCTAAATAACACGTATTCTGGACTTATTCTGGCAGTAATTATCCACTCCTTATCTACAACCTGATATGATCCAGTATCATCCACTATAATATTAAACGGGAGAAAATCTAATGCCTCGTTTAGCTCCTCTCTTTTGTTAAAGTATTCCAAGAGAAAACGGTAATACTCTTGTATGAGTCCTTCAAAGTGCACAGTGTCATCTGAACCGACCAATGAATGAAGCCAGAGTGAAGAAAGCAATGGGCCTCTAATGTATGGGCCTCGGGATAGTTTTTGCTTAACAAACTCATTGCTCTCTTCCGCTTCAACGCCCGTCATTTTTTTCTTTACAACGTAATCTTTGTCCTGAAGCTTCATCGTTACGGTTCTGTATATAGGCTTTCTCTCATAATCTGAGAAATGCACAAATTCATAAGGGATAACTTTGTTCAGCCGCTCCATAGACTCTGAGATAATTATGAAAAAGGAGTTCGCGAAGTATTCTAAATAACCTGATTGATGAAGGGATTCCCAGAGAAGGAACTCATCTACACGTGGCTGCCAATCTTTTACATAATCTCGCGAGCTTATCCGATATAAGATAGAGTGAGCATATTCATCACTCCTAACATAGCTATCGGATAGTATTACTCTCGGTAACTTATAATCAGGGAAAGGATAGCAAAATCGAAAGCATTTGATCCTTGCTTTTTTAAGGATATCCTCCCATTCTCTTTTATCATACGTTCTAATGCCTTGATCCTGAGGATATCCATATAAT
>SDBU01005380.1_pt1 | contig 15347 bp, 18 predicted proteins | sample 2277071 | NCBI WGS metagenome assembly SDBU01 (sample SAMN10397929, study PRJNA504765) | marine sediment metagenome | isolation source: marine sediment core GS08_GC12, 126 cmbsf | place: Arctic Ocean: Gakkel Ridge, Loki's castle | collected 2008
GTATGTAGCTCCAGGAGGATTAGAAGCCAATGAATGGCTGTATGGAGATGCGGCCGGAGTGGGCTATAACTGCATCTACATCCGCCTCGGGGACGGAGAAGACCCGGACACAAAAGAGCTTGATTACATCGAGTACGGGGTTGATACGGCTGCGACGGATGTTTTCAGATCAACCGATGTCGGTAAATATATCGCTCTAAATAATGGTTTTCTTAAAGTCACGGTCTTCACCAGTGCAACGGTCGTAATCGCAGAGATTCTAAAGTTTTTGGATAATACGGATGAATCAATTGGCTGGACGATTGAAAGTGAGATATGGTCAGCGACGTTAGGTTGGCCCGCAGCGGTCGGGTTTTTTGAGGAACGCTTAGTATGGGGTGGATCAACAGACTATCCCCAAACCATTCTGGGATCCGTTATCGGCGACTATGAAAACCACACTCCGGGCGTAGGTGATTCAGATGCTATTCAATACACCTTTTCCGGGTTCAACGTCATTCGCTGGTTAGACTCATCAGATGTTCTTCTGGCTGGGACGATAGGAAGTATCATCAAAGTTGGGGCGGAAGAAAGCACAGAGCCTTTGACGGCAACAAACGTACATGCCAAAAGGGTGTCGGCATACGCATCAGAAGGTATTCAACCCTGTCAAATCGGTGAAGCTATTTTATATGTTCAAAGGCATGGGAAAAAGGTTCGTGAATTAAAGTTTGATTTCATTAAGGCATCGTATCAGGCGGCCGACCTGATGGTCTTGGCGGTTCATATTGCTGGAGACGGGATTGTCCAAATGGCGTATCAGCAAGAGCCTATGGGTATTTTATGGGTCGTAACGAGCGATGGACAGTTGAACGCTTTGACCTATATGAGAGAGCATGAGGTCATAGGCTGGCATCGTCATCCTATTGGCGGGGACGGTATTGTGGAAAGTGTCGCTGTTATTCCAGGGAGCGGCCAAGACGAGGTGTGGATTGCCGTAAGGAGAACAATAGGCGGTACAAAGCGTTATATTGAGCAGCTTCAGCCCAATTTTGAGGATACGGACACAGAAGATGCATTTTTTGTGGACTCGGGTTTAACATATGATGGAGACCCCGCTACCGTTATTAGTGAGTTAGGGCACCTAAACGGCCAGACCGTTCAAGTCCTGGCAGACGGCTCATACCTTGGCACATTTACCGTTTCGGGCGGGTCAATCACCCTTCCCCGGGCGGCCTCAAAGGTTCATGTCGGATTGCAATACAATTCCAACATGGAAACAATGCGTCTTGAAGCGCCCCCGGGGAGAGGAATGTCCACTTCCCAGGGTCAGCTTATGAGGGTTTCAAAAACATGGGCACGGTTTTATAAAACTCTCGGTGCCAAGTGCGGGCCTGATGCCGATAACCTTGACGTAATTCCCTTTAGACGCGCCGGGGATGACATGGCTGCCCAAGACGTGGAAACAGAAGACAGAGATCTTTTACTTGATATGGACTACACGGATGATCCGCATATTTATGTCAGGCAGGATCAACCGCTACCAATGACTTTGCTGGCCCTAATGTACGAATTTAGTGTGAAAGGAAGCTAATATGATACCTGTTTGGGTCTACTACGCTTTTATGGCAGCAACTACAGCCGTTCAGGTCTATAGCTCTGTTCAACAGGGAAAGTTCCAACGAGGAATGGCGGAATATAACGCCAGCCTTGCGGAATGGAACAAGAAGGTAAAGCAACGCGAAGCTCAAGCTCTCGGCGAGAAAATGCAGTATGAAATCAAGCAGAAACGCCGTCAAAAAGATCTACTTACGAGCCGACAAAAAGCTTTGTACGCTAAAGCGGGAGTAGACATTGAATCCGGGTCTCCCCTTCTGGTTATGCTGGACTCGGTTGATCAGGCCGAGCAGGATATTATGATGTTGGACTATGCCAGAAGCCTTGACATTCAGAGAGTATTGGCTGGAGGTGAGGCCATGGATTTTGAAGCAGCTCTTTTCCGAGCAGAGGGACGGTTCCGAGAACGGGCGGGATACCTTGGGGCTATGGGTAGCCTTTTAAAGGGTGCGGCCAGTATTTATGGTATGGGCTCTAGGCCAACATTTGATATTGAGCCTGAACAAGGAACACTAGTCCCTTCGGAAGGGGTAGGCATCACACATTGGTAGGATAAAACTATGCCCAGAATACCAATACATACACCACAGCAAGTCCCACAGGGGCAACGAAGAGAGCCTTTAAGGTCTTATGCCGGATCAAGGGCAGGAACGGCTCAGATGGCCGAACTTGGCAACCTGGGGAACCTGATCGGGGATGTCACAAACCAGATTCTAAATCTAAAGCGGAATACCGATTATCATAATGAGTCATCCAGCCTGTTACTTGAATTGGATTCGCTGACTAAACAACATGAACAGGGCCAGGAGATTGATGTTGGAGTATTTGAGACGGAGGCTCAAGCCCTCAGGGCCGAACATATTGACCAAATTAAAGATGGGGTCACGGCTAGGGCGGTTAATCAGACCTACACAACAGCTCTTCGACACAAAATCATCGGGCTCAGGGAATCCGCCAGACGAAAAGAGGTTGAACTTGCCATTGTTTCTTTAGGCCAAAACCTGGAACGATATGAACAGCTTGCCAGGGAAACAACGACTGATGCCGAATATTCCCTGATTACTGATATGGCCAAGGCAAAGATTAACTCCGGAATAGGCAAGTTCTACGATAAGGCCGCAGCCAATAAGCTAGAAGACACCTTTATGCAGAGAGTGGAAACCAACGAGGTCCGTGAAGAGATCATGTACGGGAACCCACAGTCTGCCCTGGATGACCTGAAAAACTCGGAGATGTACCAAAATATCCCGGAAGATCAGCAAATTGCACTGGAAAAAGAAGCTCAAGCGAAGATCAAATCAAATGAGGTTGCGGTTCGGATTAAAGAGAATGAGCTAAAACAACAGCTTAAAGACAAGATCAAGGCCCTTAAAGAAATAGACCAAAGACAGGTCGGGGATCTTTACATGGCTGGCAAATTTACAGAGGCATATAAGGCGGCCCAGAACTCAGAGCATCTTACAGGAACCCAAAAGAGAGAATGGGCGAATGCTATTACCTCGGCAACTAAAGCAGATGATCCGTTTGGAAATACAGATTATGATTATTTCTTTGAGCAATTACAAAAAGCGCAGGACGGAGAAATCAATTCCGAAGATATTATCCCTCTTCCCAATAGGTTGAGTCGGCAAGATGCCGGGGAAGTCAGAGCCGCAGCCGATAGATACAAAAAAGGTATTGAAGATCCAGATGAAAAGGTCGCCCTTGCAATGGAGAAGGAACTCCTAAAATATGTCCAAGCAAGAGCGAAGCAGGGAAGTTCATTCTTCGGCTACACGATAGAGTCTCAAGAAGACGCATACATGGCCTGGTCTGCCATTAAATTGGCGCTATCGGCCGAACCGGACCCCCGGAAGCGTATAGAAATGGCAGACCCCAGCAGCCCGAACTATATCGGGGATAAGGTGGCCGGACAATATTTCAAAAAGTCAGGTGGTTTACAGGATGCCGCCGATTTAATCGATATACTCAGGGACGTTGATAAGAAGAAACCACCCCCAGAGCCAGAACCCGGGCAGGAACCTCCGACGTTTACGCATTATTCAGAGGACCCTAAAACCGGCGAAAAGGAAGGATGGAACGGAAAAGAATGGGTGCCAATACCGAACAAATAAATACACCACAGCCAAATCCGGGTTTTATCCTTCAACCACCGGAACCGAGGCCAGGGTTTGTTTTGATCAAGGATTACGACGACACTCCTGAAAAAAAGGAAGTCGAGCGCATTCTCAACGATAATACTGTACCCCAAGAAGCCAATGAGCCAGGGATATGGGATAAATTTCTGCGGGTGTTTGAATCGGATTTCGAAGATCGAGAGTTTCAAGAGGACCTTAAAAAATATGAAGAAGCCAAAAAGACATTCAAAAAGGAACACCCGGAAATGTACGGACCGACCTATAAGGAAGCCCTTGATTTCGGTTGGCAAAGCTCTGTATGGGGCCTATCTCAGCGCGGAAAAATACCCGAAGGTCTGACCGACAGGCAACTTGAAAACCTTTCCACAACCAAAAGGCTTCTATCTACAGCCGCCACGGTCGCCGGGGACATGCCATACATGGTACTTGGTGCCATACCAGGTGCCGTAATGGGCGGTCCTGTTGCTCCCCTTACAGCTATGGGTGGAGCCTTTGCCCTTCCCCAGGGGTTGCGACAAGTCCTTATGGATCGATACGAAAAGGGTGAAGTTGATTCATTCGGGGAGTTTTGGCGCAGGTTGATGAACGCTTCAGAGGCGACCATTAAGGGATATGCAACCGGTGTGGCAACCAAGTCGGCAGGCATGGCCTATGGCCTTCCAGCAGAAATCGGAGCCATGGTGACAGTAGGTGCCGCGCTTGATGGTAGGGTCCCGGAGGCGAAGGAATTCCTAGATGCGGCTGTTCTTATCGGTGGTCTTAGAACATCCACATGGGTGGCCGGCAAACTGCGACGAGTTTATGCACAAACCGGCAAAACCCCACAACAAGTCCTGATGGATATCGAAGAAGACCCTATCATCCGAAAAGAGATGCTTCAGGACAAGGCTACCATGCCGGAGGAATATCAACGGCTTAGAGCCCGCCAACAGTTACAGAAGGATATCGAAGAGATCGAGAAAAAGCCCTTTGAACTAAAACCCACGGAGCTTACCCCGGAAGAAGAAATCGCTATCCGCAAACGAAAAGGTGAAATCGTATCCCCGGACCGGAAGGCACAGAAGGTCGTTATCCCTGAGGAGAAGGTCAAGGCTCCGACAGCAGGCAAACAGGTAACCCTGCTTCCACCGAAGAGAGGAGAGGCCCAAGACCTGTTTCCGGTAAAGGCAAAGCTGGAATCCGCAGAAACATTTCGGTCCTATGTGAGATTAATGGGTGGGATCAGCTCAAAAGATTCAGCTTATCGGGGTGAAATACGAGATATTAAGAAAGGCGCGGGCTGGCAGCCGGGCGTGGTTATGAAAAAAGGCATGGAGATGGATGAGCTTCTTGCCAAGATCAAGGAACAAGGCGATTGGAAGGGAATCATTGAAACAGAGCAAGATGTTCTGACAGCTTTAGAGAGAAACACCGTCCGGCCGGAGTTTAAGGGAGATATTTACGGTCGGGAATTTGACACTTTAATTGAGGAAAAATATGGCCGACTCGACAAACGCACTACCGAATTTAAGGAAGCTAAAGCCCGAGTTGAAAGAGAGGTTGCGGAAGAGCTTGCTGGAGAAGAAGGCGGCATCGCTGAGAAAGATATTAAAGCAGGGCAACTCGTAGACGAGGACGGCTTTGATTGGCGGACCGGGAAACAGATATCCCTTGAAGAAGTCGGGGCGAAGTTCGGCAAAGAGGTTGATCAAATTGTTGAAAAGAAAGCCCAAGAAGGAGCGATCAGGCTACCCGTCAGGGAGAAGGCACCAAAAACAGCCGACTTCAAGTTTGAGGATCCAGACATTGAAAGCCGGGTTCAGGGAGCCAAGGGGGCCCGGAGTGAACCCCTGTGGAATCGCCTAACCGACAAGATTCAATCTATCGGCCACAAGATCAGCCGGGTTTATGAACACCTCCCCAAAACCAGGGAGTTTGCCCAATTAGACTTCGATCTTCGCAGGTTGGCCAAACAGAAAGGGGCCCAGGGATACAAAACCCTTGAGTATGTACGGGGGGTTCTGTTGAATCTCAAAAAGCCTGAGTATAACCTATTTTGGCGGAAAGTCTTAGCTGAAGACCTTTTGGAGACAGCCAAAGAGGGTAAGGATATTCCTTTCGGGTTTACCAAAGAGGGCCTACAGATCGAACTTACCCGGCTTGATTCGGAGATAAGCAAAAATCCTGTTATATTGGACGCTTTGGAACGGCGGAAAGCCTTATGGACCGGCCTTGAAGAAGACTATGCCGAGGCTATGGGTGCAATAGGGGTTGATGTTTCGGATGCGATTACCAGAAAGAACTACTTCCGTCACCAGATTCTTGATTATGTGGACGCAAAGCAAAGCATTGTCGGGGTTGGGAAGAAGTTTAAGGTTGTTCGGGAGTCCCTAAAGAAAAGAAAGGGCAGTGTCCGGGATATCAATGTGGACTACATCCAGGCCGAACATGAGATCATTGCCCAAAAGCTTTACGAGATGGAAGTAGCCCGGACCCTGGAAGCGATAGACAAAAACCACAACATCGCCGATCAGGTGCGCGGCAAGGCCAAGCTCGATAACTATGTCCGGACAGTGGGCGGTGAGGAAAACTATCAACGATTACAGGACCTAAGAGCCCAGAAAGCAGAGCTTCAGGAAAAGGGTGGTAGCAAAGACATGATTGCCCGAATCACAGAAGAGATCTGGGAGCTGGACCCGACAATGGGTTTCAGGGTCAATATAGCCCGAGGCTTTGGGGGGCTTAGGAAAGGGTTAGGGTATGAAGACGTTACGATGGCTGATGTGGCGAAGCTGGCAAAATTGAACGATCCTGATGCTCAAATGATCCTGAAAGCGATATCTGATAGAGATACGTTCATGAAGGATCTACTCGGGAAGGACTATGAGAACTGGAAGAATTTCATCGATGAGCGCACAGTCCCGGAAGGCTATACGATTTGGCAACCAGAGCAGGGAAACATCTTCTATCTTGCCGATACGATCCCTGCAAAGCTGGCCGAAAAGCTGGCCACGGGAGCCCTGCAAGAAATAGGCTTAACCGCTGATCAGATAGGCAAGGCCCTAGCCGTGGGCGGGAAACGGCGGCAATATGTCATAAAAGAAGAGGTGGCCAAAACCCTGAACAACCTTGCTGCCGATAAAAGTCAGAATGTTCTGAATGAATGGCACGTAAAAACCCTAAGAGCATGGAAACAATGGAGCCTTGTTTCTCCCCGGAGATATGTCAAGTATAATGCCCGTAACCTCACTGGGGATGCGGACGCCGTATTTGCCGGTAGACCCTCCGTTTTCAAAGAAGTTCCAGCAGCTTTCGGGGATCTATGGAATGTTTATGCTCGGAAGGGTACAATGTCTCCGGACTTGAAAGCTTGGTTTGAACGGGGCGGTATGGAGGCAAACCTTCAGGCCCAGGAAATGGGGGAACTAAACCACCTGAAAATCTTTCAGCATATTGAGCAACAAAGAACTCAACTCACGAAAATACCACTCAAAGTCTGGTACGGATACTGGAAAACGGCGAGGTTATCTACCGATTTTAGAGAGGGTATTCTCAGGTACGCGGCTTTCAAACGATTCAAAGGAGAGATGCAAAAAAATAAAGACGGTATGCCGAACGATTTTGCCGCCTCCGTGCCGGAAGAGATTAGGGGTCTGGCAGATATTAATGATCGATCGTATCAAATGGCCAACGATTTACTAGGAGCGTATGATCGCGTTGGAATCCTTGGCCAGAATCTTAGATCGCACTGGTGGCCTTTCTGGTCCTTTAAGGAAGTCAACTTTCGCCGATATCAAAGGATGTTCCGAAATGCGGCCGCAAATGACCGGACGGCATACCAAGCTGGAAAGGCGATTTTGGGAAAGGTGGCAATTAAAATGCCATTCCGGGCCATGCAAGTGGGGAAATGGATGATCAGGGCAACTACGTTTTGGGCAGCAGCTCAAGCATGGAATCACTTAAAGTTTCCCGACGAAGAAGCCGATCTGCCACCTGAAGTGAAAAATAGACCGCACATTATCTTTGGTCGCACGGATGATGGTGAGATTATGGCTTTTACACGGATAGGGGCCATGGGGGATCTTCTGGAATGGGTTGGCTTAGATGCGGCCCCTCAATATGTGGATGCGTTGTTTCAGGGTAAAATGACAGTGAAGGAAATTGCCATGGATATGGCAAAACAGCCTCTTAATTTAATTATCCAGGGAGGAAACCCTTTTATCAAAGTCGGGGCGGAGCTTCTTTCCCGGCAATCCTTTTTCCCTGATATTTATAAACCAAGAGCTATTCGGGATTGGGGTCTTCATGTTATGAGGGGCCTTGGTCTTCAAAATGAATATATAGCCCTAACGGATAAGCCCTCAAAAGGATATTGGGACTCGATCAAGGACTTCTTTGTGTACACATATGATCCGCTTCAGTCCTCATACGGAGAGATACTTTCCCTTAGAAAGAAATTCTTAGAAAAGAAGGGTAAGGGTGGTCAAGGGTTTTGGATGAGTCCCCGCGGGAATGCTCTTTACAATGCTCGGTTGGCTATCCGGTATGGGGATGAAGAGTCAGCCATGGCAAGCATGGCAAAGTACGCTCATTTTTTAGAGAGCGAGCCTGGCTGGACCGAACTCAGCAAGCCAGAGATGGATGCTTTCTTGATGGTGAAGCTCAAGAAATCCATAGAGAACCTTCAACCATTGGCTGCCCTATCAAATGACGAGAAGTTACAATTTGTTAAAAGCCTTAGCACAGAAGAAAAGAAAACCTTAATCAAGGCCCAGCTTTATTATATGGAACTGGCTACGGGTCAAGACATCACAGAAATATTATACGGAGAAACAGAATGAAAACAAAATATATCGCATATGTATTAATCGCTTTTCTGGCAGTCTTTGCAGTTCCTTCTTATGCCACAATCACCGATACGGAACAGCGAGTAACCTATAACTGCAACGGGGCCAATAGGACCTTTGACTATACGTGGGAGATCACGGAAACCGGTGCCATGGTAGTGATTTTGGTGGACTCTACGGGGTCGGAACTCGTATTAACGGAAACGACTCATTACGAGGTTACTGGTGCCGGGGTAGCCACAGGGGGAACGGTTACGACTGTTGAAGCATACGCCTCTGGGAATAAAATTCTTCTTATTCGTGATGAAGTTATTGAGCAAGAAACGGATTACATAGAGAACGATCCGTTCCACGCAGAAACCCACGAAGACGCGCTTGATAAACTCACCATGATCGACCAGGACCAGGAAGAGGAGTTTGATAGAACCCTAAGGGTTTCCCGGTCATCTTCCGTATCTGGTGGCGACTTGGAATTAACTCCGGTGGCCAGTAGGGTGCTTGGGTGGGATAGTTCAGCCGCCGCGCTTACGACCTATAGCACTACAACGGCTTACAGCGCGGATTTTATGGTTCTCAATGATGACTACTCAAATGATATCGCGACGGCGGTGGCAGCCATCGGGGCTGGGAATCAAACTGTTGTGATTGATCGGAATACTGATGCACAGACAGCCCTTGTGAATGTTGGCGCAAACACGCAATTTATGTTCATTAATGGAGGCAAAATCATTCAGGGAGGCTACGCACTAAACTTTCCGGGTGGCCCCCAGGATCATATTATTGCATTACCGGGACAGCAGATATTTGATGGTACTGGAACGGTTACTTGGGGTGCCGGAGGCGTTGAATATCCTAATTGGCGTGGGGCTGTTGGTGATAATTCTACTGATTCCACAAATGCTATTAACGCTTCCATTGCTGCCCTGTATAGCGCCGGAGGTGGGATTGTTCAGCTATCTGAAGGAATCTATAGACATACAGGGATTATACACAAAAGCCATGTTACACTCGCCGGGCTAGGTCAATTTGTAACTTATTTACGACTTAACCATGCTACAGCCGATGGTATTAAATTTGATACGACAGCAGATGTAGACTACCCCACTATCCGGGATATGACAATTGACTGTGTAACATCGTCAACGGGCACAGGTATCCTTGCAGATGGCACAACAATAGCGCGTGATCCTATAATCGAGCGTATTTATATAGAGGACTTTGATGACGGCATTGCTCTTGCATGGGCATTAAATGGTGTTATACGAAATTCGCGCCTTACTGGACCTGGCAAGGGCACAGCAGGAAGCATAGGTATTCGCACTTATGCCTCAGTCGGTGGCACCACGACAACTATGGTGTGCGACGGTTTGTATGTGGTTGGTTATGAAACAAATTGGGATCTAGTATCTCACCCCAACACAGTTCTTAGTTGTATCAGTGGCGCATCTAAATATCACTTCCATTCGCGTGGATCTGTTTCTATCCGGGATCTTTGGATTGAGTCGTTTGATACGGCAACAGATAAGGCATTTAAAACAACGCTGGGCCGGTTTTTTATAAATCATGTGCTTAGGGTCTATACGGCAGTCGGAGGAGAGATAAGTTGGGACGATGCTGCCATGACAGACTTCGATGCGACAGGCTTGGATAGTGTCATTAGTGTATTCAGAAGTTTTGCCAGGGCGTATGTAAATGCTGAACAGACAATAACAACAGCAACAAATACAAGGGTCGCTTTTAATGCTGTAACGCTGAATGTTGGTTCGTGCTTCGATCCCACCACTAATTATAGATTTACAGCAGTGAAACCACGAGGAGATTTTACTGTAGCGGCCACTGTTTATTGGAAAACCCATTCGCTTGACAGTTGGATAGCAATTTATGTTGACGGAGTGCAATATAGTAATTGGGCAAATAATTCAGTGGCTAACTATCAGGTATCAATAAGCGATGTGGTAAGGTTGGACCGGGGAAGCTATGTCGAAATATATGCACGTCAGAATAGTGGTACAGATAAGGTTATAGATAATGGTTCTGATAAATCCTGGCTCACGATAGTCGAAAGTAAATAAAAAGGGGACTCAAATGACACCATACGAGAAGGCTAAGGAGATAAAATGGACGGAAATGTAGCATCACTAACGGCATCGGGCTTGACTGTTGTAACTGTAGGGATTTGTACGGTTTTAGTGAGAAACTATCTCCGGGATGTCAAAAAAGACCTCCAGGATATATTCGATAGACAAGTGGCTAATTGTACAAGGCGTTTTGATGGTGTTGAGGCGGAAGATAAAGAGATTTGGAGTGCCTTTAACGCTCACGGCCATAAGGGATTAGATAAGAATGGAAGTATGGTGACGAGATGAACAACCATCACCTTGAGAAGTTCATTGAAGACATAAAACGCCATGAGGGATACCGCGATAAGGTCTATATGGACCTTGAGCGCAACTTAACCTGTGGTTGGGGGCATTGCCTTGCTGAAGGCTCTTATGTCCCTGCTAGGGCTGCTGAGGTCTTCCTGGAGAACGATATTGCCTCCGCCGTGAGCAGTTTTTACCGGATAGACAAGAAACTTCAGGATAAGTTGAATCCTGTCCGTAGGCGTGTTATATGTAATATGATATTCAACATGGGATTGTCCGGGGTTCTTGGATTCAAGAAGATGTGGAAGGCAATCAAGAAGGAAGATTGGGATAAAGCAAAGACAGAAATGTTGGACTCTACATGGAGTCAACAGGTAGGACGGCGGGCTTTTGAGTTAGCTAACCTTATGAGAAAAGGAGAAGAATCATGAAATGCAATTTTAAGAACGAAGAGATGATGAGTGGGCCAGTTGGTCCGATCCCTGTAAAAGAGCCGATGTGTGACCTGAAGTTGCGGGGGACCTGTGACGGTGAAGAAAACTGTATTTTCTTCGGCCCGAAAGATATTCAAATTGTTTTAAAGCATAAAGGAGAAGAACCATGAAGAAATTACTTAGTTTAATTATAGCCTTGACCATTTTGTGCTTTGCAGTGTCGGTGGGGGCTCAGACCTGGCATGTTGCCAATCAGAAGACAATCGGGTGGGATGAAGTTACGGGACTTGCGAATGGGCAACCTGTATTGCCAACTGACACTATCGAATATGAAGTATTCCTTGTTAAGTATGATGAACCGAAAGAGAATGCAGTATCGCAAGGGATAACAGGTCAACTAGAATTTGTAGTTACAATCGATGAGGAAGGCAGATATTTTGTGGGGGTGAGAGTGCTTAGGACTCCAGCCGGAGAAACAGAGGTACTATTTTCTGAGGTAACTGCTTGGTCTGATGTCCTGGAATACTGTGAAAACGGGGAAACATTTGGCATTAAGTTCTACTTTGCTCCTGCAAATACAGGAGGCTTGGCTCCCCGCTAGTTGAGGTTAATTTTTAACAGTCAAAAAGGAGAAGAATCATGAAAAAATTACTTATGCTTTTAGTGTGTCTGTGTCTGGCCGGGTGTGCGAATTTACCCTCAGTGGAAATTGAGTATGAGGGAATGAAATACAAACGCACCGGAGAACAGGAAATAGGCAACCTGAGCGTTACGACTCCAGACGGGCTTGAAATCAAACTAGATAGCCTTTCTAATTCCGAAGCTGAAGAGTACAACAAGGCCATGTTTATGCTACTTCAGGCCCTTATACCCTTGGTAGAATAAGAGGTATCAAAATGAAAAATTGGAAAAATTGGCTCCGTGGCCTAATAAGCGCGGTTATTGGTGGGGCTGCAAACTCGATTACTGTTATGATAGTTGATCCTCAATCCTTCAATATGGAAGATGGATTAGGAAAGGTAGGATCTGTTGCACTCATAAGTGCGGTTATAGCGGCTGCCATGTATCTCAAAAAGTCTCCATTACCGGAGAACTGATTAAAGAAGGGCTTGGGAAGCTTGTGAAGAGATAACGTGAAGATCAGCCGTGGTTTAATTTCTCAAAATACTCCTGGTGAGCACCGCACAGGCTGACAATTTCATCCTGTTCGTTAAACTCGCAACAACACCCTGACTTATTTCTTCGCAACACAGCCTTCCGACCTTTCTCAAACCAGATCGCCCTAAGCTTACCATCGGCTGAATCTTCTGGTTGTGCCTTAATTGTGACTGGTTTTGGGTCAGGCTCAGGCATTATCTATCCTTTTCGCACAGAATTATCATGTGTTCTGATTTCAGAGATTGCCATCCCAATAAACCCTTCTGGTTCTGGTAAAACGATGGTGTAATCAATACGCACATATATTTCTTCACCGCTATATCGGTTTGTTTTGGGATCATATTCTTTCAACAATAAGAGGTCGCCCACCTTGAAGTTCCTATCACTTCTCCTAACTTCAAAGGTTTTACTTCCCGAAGTCACATCCCAAAATGGAACAGGCCATGTTTTTAATTCATGTGTATCAGGCATTATCTATCCTTTCTCCAATCCTCTTCCGAATATCGTTCGCGAGCGCCGCATTCAGCGTGACAGACAGGTTCTTTACGCCAAGTCTTTATTGTGACCCTCAACTCTCTGTAAATATCCTCACGGCTCTTTAAACTTCCATCTGAATTTTGATTGTATGGATTGAGGGTCTGATAGAACTTTTTCTGTTTAGTTGCTTGTTTGCCACATACAGCACACTTGCCGTATTTCGAACCTGTTAAAGATACTTCATCGTAAGTTGTTATTGTTCTCATAATTTATCCTTCGGCGCATGCAGCCCACACGTAGACCTGTAGCCATCTTCCGTGGGTGTTCCACACGTTACCTCCATCCAGCAGTCGGGTTCGTCACAGGCGTATACTGTGGTGTTGATTTGAAGGCATTCAGGACACCCATAAATCAGTTCTGTCGGATCAAAAGGGTTGGTCCCGTTCAATACCTCATCTTTCATCCCCTTCCAGTCACACAAGGGGCTATCGCATATTACTTTTCTCATTCAAAAACCTACAACCTCATTCAGTGCTTCCCTTGTGATCTGTCCCCCAAAAACAGACAGGAAAGCGTTTATGCAATCATTGAAGACTTCTCGAAACCTATCCTCATCCATTTTATCCCAAGCGATTGAGTCAGCATCGAATATTGTGTACCCGTTAGGGGCCTGAATGGTTTGGTAATGGCCGGACTTCATAATCAACCACTTCCGGTAATGATGGATATTGTCAAAGTGATCCTGCATATCATAAGTAACATTCAGAAAGGCGAAGAATCTCCGGTGGTTGCCAGCATTGCGGGGGAAACTGTAGTTGAGTTCCATTACCTTATTGTTTGGTAATGCCTTTATAAGCTCCTCTGCAAATTCATCCGCCGGAACTATCTGCCCGAACTGCTTTTGGATTCTTATTTTAGCCATCACACTTGTGATGAATATCGTCCACTACTATATGATGAGGGCTCAACCTAAGGGTATCGGCAATATCCTGCCAAATAACCTCTAATCGCTCCCAGTGTTCAAGGGCTTCTTGGTTGAACTTACGAGTGTCATCTCTCATCGCCATAGCATACTTGGCAAACACGAAATTCACAATCCCGATTAGGCCAAATGCAATGATAATCCCGACAAAGATCCAAAATGTGATCATGATTACCCCCCTACCTTCTCTCTACACCCATCACAAATTCCACCCGTAACAGCCGGATGAGTACACCACCCGCAATATTCACAGATAAGCACACCGAACCCGTCCAGGTCATCCGAGACTACACCGCATTCAGGGCATGCCTTTTCTGGATATTCTTCTGTCATCTCAACTCCTCCGTCACCCGATCAGAAGGGAATATCGGCGTCATCAATTGGTGGGAACTCCTCATCTATTTGTGGACGCTCCTCATCAAAGCTGTCAGGCTGTTTGTTTTCTCCCGTTGGTTCATCACTGGATTGTTTTGACTCCATTAATTGATCTATGCCAGAATTAAACATAATGATCAAATCCGCCAACCTGGTTTCCTTAAATTCAGCTATTCGCATGAGTTCCAGTACACATTTACCGTGATCAATATAGGCTTTTGGGCTTTCCGTAACACGACCAGCAGCAACAGGACCAGCAACCTTTTCTTGATCTGTTGCTAAAACCATTTCCGTGATTGTGCGGTTTGTATATTCACCTTCCACTTTCACATCGAATTTCAGGAAACTTATCTTCATGCCTTTTTCTGGGACAGGCTTTTTTCCTGATTGAAAATAGGAATATTTGTTGTCGGACCCCTTGAAGTATAAATTATACAGTTGCCAAACTCCATGCTGCGATTCCCCGGTTTTACCTTTATAACATTTTTCGATTACAACATTGGTTGCTTGCCCCATGGTGTCCTCCTATTTAATTTGGATGTGGTTGCTGGCAGCCAGGATTCGAACCTGGACAAGTATGACCTTTCCCACATCGAATTACTTGGGATACTCAGACCGCATCGTACATAGCGCATTTAGCCCACCCTTAACTGAGTCCCTGCGTCTCCCAATGACAAGGTTTACCAGCCTACCAATTACAGGTGCGCTTCCTTGCCAATTCCGCCACTGCCAGCATTTTCCTCCCTAAACTCTACGCTTCAAAGCCTTGTCAATATCGTATGCCCTTCGAAACAGTTTAAATTGTGTCCATGCATCATCCAATTCGGACCAATAATGATGTGTGAAATCAGCATGTTCTTTCGAGAATCGGCATAGATGATACCCGCCGACTATTGGCCTGTCCGGGTTGTTCTCTTCCCATAGATATTTATACGCTGCCAGTTGTATTAAATGATCAGGATAAACAGCGTTTGATGTCTTCCAGTCCCCAAGTG
>SDBU01005381.1_pt1 | contig 15345 bp, 18 predicted proteins | sample 2277071 | NCBI WGS metagenome assembly SDBU01 (sample SAMN10397929, study PRJNA504765) | marine sediment metagenome | isolation source: marine sediment core GS08_GC12, 126 cmbsf | place: Arctic Ocean: Gakkel Ridge, Loki's castle | collected 2008
CGCTTCCCGCCATGCTTACCAAAAGCAGGGACAGGATAATTTGTTTTGTATTTTTCATGAACATTTTTGTTCCTCCGAGAGTTTTGATTGATTTACTTTTTTCATAATTCTATCTTTAAGTGCTTTTGCATGCTTGATGATGTTGAATTCTTTATTTAGGCCTTTTGAGCCAAGTGCAAGCAATGCTGACGAAGGGATTAGGATTATTGAAAACTTCGATGGTCCCGTTTTTAGGGTAGACTCCAACTCAGTTGAAAAAAGGAGCGCTCCAAATATTGTTATAACAGAGTATCCGGTAATTTTTGCACCCTTAATCACATGATTTATGATTTTTGAACTCAACGTTTTTTGTTCGGTATTTGCTTGTGTTTTTTCTTTTGCAATTACGCTTCCCGCCATGCTTACCAAAAGCAGGGACAGGATAATTTGTTTTGTATTTTTCATGCGAACCTCCTGGTTTTATGCAACTTTCCTATTCCCTATAGAATGCCACAAAAAAAGCCTTTTGTAAAAGGGGTGTGGCGTGCTTCTGTCGTGGGCCATTAGGGCCAAAAGGGGTTATTTGGGGGAGAATATGGCGGTGCAGGGATTGCAGGCAATGAGGCGCTTGGTTATGGAAAAGAGGGCGATAAACAGTGATTTTGTCCGGAGCATCGTAATAGCATACTTGCCACAGCTGAGCGGGTATCGGCATTGAGCAGGGCCAAGCAAGGGCCGGAGGCCGGTGAGCACAAAAATGACTATTTTGCTGATAAGCCCTATTGGTCGTTTTGAAGTGCCTGCAGGAAGAGTTCTTGCAGATGGGCAAATGTGAGGTGTGTTGCTGGTGGTTTTACGATTGCGATCCAATCAAATTCCTGTTCATGGAGTTTATTTTCATAAAATATGGCTTTTATTTGCCGCCGGAGCTTGTTTCTCGTTGGGGCGTTGCCAACCCGTTTGGGGACAATAATCAGTATTCGGCCAAAATCCAATTGGCGGGGAGCCTTTAAAAGATGAAGCCCATCGTGCTTTAAAACTCGACGGGCTTTGCTGAATAACTGGTCAATTTCTTGCTTGCGAAATTTGGTAATTTTTCGTACCAGACTGGCCATAATCGCTTAATAATCCCGAACTGCTACCCGTTTGCGGCCTTTTGCGCGACGGCGATTAAGAATCTTGCGGCCTTGTTTGGTGCGCATACGAGCGCGAAATCCGTGCTTGCGACGGCGTTTTTTGAGGCTTTTTTTTGCAAGTGTTACTGACATGATTGGTCCCTTACTGCTATCAAAATCATTAAAAAATCGAGCATATATCTCTTAAGTATACGCAAAATAGTGATTTCTTCAACTTTTTTACCCGCCAATACCATCAAGGTAGCGTTGAGCGTCAAGAGCGGCCATGCATCCGCTGCCGGCTGCGGTAATGGCCTGGCGGTAGCGATCGTCTTCCACATCGCCGGCGGCAAACACGCCCGATACAGAGGTTTTGGTATGGTCGGTTACGCTGACATAGCCATAATTGCTGAGTTCGATTTGCCCTTGAAATGGGGCGGTATTTGGTGTCATGCCGATTGCGATAAAAACTCCATCTACGGGCAAGTTTTTTTCCTCGCCGGTTGATTTATTGGTGACGGTGATTTGCTTGACGAGTGAACCATCACCGTCAAACTTAGTAACCGTGCTTTGATAGATAATGGTGATATCAGGATCGTTGATTACTCGTTGTTGCATGGCATATGACGCGGTGAGTTTATCCATATTTTGGATTAGGGTTATCTTGTTGGTGAATTTTTTCAAAAACGACGCATCTTCCATCGCCGTATCACCGCCCCCGACTACTGCTACATTTTTGTCTTTATAAAATGCGCCATCACAGACGGCACATGTTGTGACGCCTTTGCCCCAATATTCATCTTCGCCGGGCACGTCCAATCTATTTGGTGTTGCACCAGATGCAATGATAATTGCGTGTGCGTTAAGTTCAGTATTGCGATCGGTCCAGATGGTGAATGGCTTATTGGTAAAATCAACCTTAGTGACTGATTCTGATATAAACTCGGTACCAAATGCCTTGGCATGGTCTCGTATGGTCATCATGAGTTTTGGGCCCATGATACTTTGTTCTCCGGGCCAGTTTTCCACAATGCTTGTTTTCATGAGTTGGCCACCCGGCGTTTGGCCATCAATAATAATTGGCTTTAGATTGGCTCGCGATGCGTAGATGGCGGCAGTTAAGCCAGCGGGGCCTGAGCCGATGATAATCAAATTGTGTATGGTTGCGCTCATCGAAAAACCTTTTGTTTAAATCTTTTGTTTATTTTTTCATCAGATGATAAATCACGTAGTTAATTGCTTTCTCTCTTAGGCAGATCCGTTTCAATTCTTCAGTTGGGACTGGTACTTCCTGGCCTTGTATTTTAAACGATGGCAGATCAAAGTAAATAAATTCTTTCATGCGGTGGCGATTGGTAAGGTTGAGATATCCTTTGATGTCATCGTCGCTAACTTGCAAGTTTTCATGATAGGCGAGCCGGTCGACAAATATCATCTCAATGACTTGTTTTTCTGCGAGACTGCGTATGTGGTTCTGAAAGTCCTTTTGCGCGCGGTACACGTGGTAATCAGGATTATACTTCATGCCATCGAGTAAGACTCTTTGCTGGCGCAATACGAGGTAATTAGGAACGTTAAATCGATGTTTGGAAAGTAGGGCATGCAGTGCTTCTTGTGACATAGCACGTCGCTGAGAGACATCATTGCGATATGAAAAGACTTCAATTAATTTTTTGTGCATATCTTTGTTGGTTTTGATTCGGAAGGTTCGTTTGAAGGTATCAAAGCAAAAATATTGGTGAGAAAGAAAATTGGTTACTTCAATTCGAAACGTATAGTTGGTATCTAATTGATCGCTGAAGTATTCTTGCAATATTTGGTCATTAGAAAAGAAGACGTCGCCTATTTTTTTGCCGATAAAGAGTTGACGCAGGGGACTTTCTGTATCGTCTTCTCCAAGCTTAAACCAAAAGTTTTGAACAAGGTTTTTACATAGAGGTTGCTGTTCTTCATTGACGAACGAGATGTTAAAACTTATCCAGTCTCCAATTGCGAGTACTGTTTGATCGAAATTTTGGAGATTTGTTTTTTCTTCCTCGATAAAGGTTTCTACTTGTCGATCAAGATCTTTATAGTTTTTTCGCTTAGGAGCTTTAAAGGGAAAATATTTCCACTCATAAATAGTTAATTCGGGAAATAGGCTTAATTCGAAAACGAAACGTGCGGATTTTTCTGGCATGAATTGTATGTTTTTGAGTCGGGGATCACCGGAGACGACTAATTTATTTGTGCGAATTTGTTCATACAAAAAATTGATGACTGCATATTTAAAAATAATCTCTTTTAAATGCTCAATAAGATTTTCAGTAAAATTTTGCTTGATGTAATCCAGCGGGACGTCGCCACGGTGAAATCCATAGGTTTGCGTTGATTTTTGTTGTGATTTGGCTGCTTCATGGTACAACACATCAACGAGGGATGCTGGAACAACGATAATTGCATAGCAAAAATCGGGACGAATACATTCAAGTTCAAATGATAGTGGCTCATGAATAGATAATTCTGACTGGGATTCTTGTTCAGAAACGGTTTGTTCGGGCGCTACAACAGCTTCATTGTGTGCCATAGGATCTCCTTTTTTTAGTTGGTGCAAGAGAAGGGACTTGAACCCCCACTCCCTTTCGGGAACTGGATCCTAAATCCAGCGCGTCTACCAATTCCGCCACTCTTGCACTGGTCTTTCAATGGTAGGCCGCATTGGACTCGAACCAATAACCTGCAGATTAAGAGTCTGTTGCTCTACCAAATTGAGCTAGCAGCCCATTGAATTCCTACCAGTTTAGCATATGGCCTTAAAAAGGGAAGAATCTAAACCGTTGTGACGTCCTTTTTCTTTTTTTCGGCGAGTTGATCGGTTTTTGCGATGAATTTATCGGTGACGTTTTTCATCACGTCCTCGAGCCGATTATGAAAATTTTCCGAGATTGTTTTGTCTTTTTTTGCGTCGCGAATTAGATTGTGAAATTCTTTGCGGATGTTCCGTATCGATATTTTGCATTCTTCCTGCTTTTTGCCCAACAGTTTGGCCAGTTCTTCACGACGATCAGTGCTCATCTCGGGAAGTTGGATGCGAATAATCTTGCCATCATTTCGGGGGGTTACACCGATAGGGCTGGCAGTAATGGCTTTTTCAATGTCGGGAATAATGTTGGTATCCCACGGCTGTATGGTAATCAAGCGTGCTTCTGGTGCGGCAAGAACCGCGAGCGCTTTGAGCGGCATCGGTGCTTGGCCATAGGCGGCTACTTCAATGCCTTCCACGAGTGAAGTGTGAGCGCGACTTGTCCTGATTTTGATCAGTTCACCTTCAAAATGCTTAATCGCTTTTTCCATTTCAGCATCCATTGGATTTTGAAAGCTTTTTAGATCATTTTCAATAAGTTGAATGTCCAGAGCCATAAATATTCCTTTTATACAATAGTTGAACCAAACTGAGGATCTTGTGCTACGTGCAGCAATGCATCTTGTGCAAAAATATCAAATATTCGAATACGTTGCTTGTGTTGTTCTGCCATGGCGTATGCCGTGAGATCCATGATACCTAAATGCTGATTTATTGCATCTATAAACGTTACTGTTTTCAAAAGTTGTGCATCTTTGTCTGTGCGAGGATCTGTCGTGTATACGCCATCTATCGTCGTTCCCTTCCAGATTTCATCCGCATTCATCTGCAGTGCTCGAAGAATCGCATTGGTGTCGGTGGTGAAAAAAGGGTTGCCTGTGCCACCGGTAAAAATGAGAGTTTTGTTTTCGTGCAATGCATTATGAATTGTTTGTTGGCAAATAGGTGTGCCAATTGTAGGGCTTGGTATAGCGCAAAATAACTTTGCGGGTATGTTATGTTGTTCGAGCAAGTTTTTCAAAATAAGTCCATTCATCACTGTAGCGAGCATGCCGATTTGGTGGCCAACTGCAGGGTTCAGTCCCATTTGTTTGCCGTGTTGTTTGCCTCGGAAAAAATTGCCTCCGCCAACAACAATGCCAAATTGATGCGAGTTATTAAGTTGCTTAAGCTGACCGATCAGCTTATTTATTGTATCAGCTGAAAGATTTTTACGACTGCTGTCTAAAAAAACTTCCCCACTTATTTTGAGTAAAATCCTTTTTTTATCCATGGTAACCTGCGTTATTATGCGCCGATTTCAAAGCGCGCAAAGCGTTTGATTTTTATATTTTCACCCGTTTTGCCGATAAGCTCCTGAAGTGCTTGAGCGATAGTGAACTGATCATTTTTTACAAACGGTTGTTCCATCAAACAGATTTCGGAATACAATTTTTTGATCTTGCCATCAATAATCTGATTAAGGATTTTTTCCGGTTTGCCCGAATCAGCAAGTTGCGCTTTTAAAATTGTCTTTTCATGCTCAACAAACTTTGGATCAACATCTTGGGTTGTCAGATATAATGGTTTGATTGCGGCAATATGAAGCGCCAAATTTTTTGTAAAATTTTTGACATCGTCGGTATTTGCCACAAAATCTGTTTCGCAGTTCAATTCAACCAAAACACCAAGATTGCTTCCTGGATGGATATAGGCGTGGACAATGCCTTGAGTGGTTTCTTTATCAGAACGTTTGGCCGCGACGTCAGCGCCCTTTTTGCGCAACATTTCTATTGCCTTTTCAATATCGCCACCCGTTTGCTCGAGGGCTTTTTTGCAATCCATCATGCCCAGGCCGGTTATTGCTCTCAGTTTTTGGATGAGTTTTTTGTCTATTGTAGCCATCAGTGGTCCTCTTGCGTTGGTTATTTGCTTTCAATGAGCGGCTTAGGCTCATATATTAAATTAATGGTTCTATTTTTAGTGTGCCAAAAACCATGATTTTAGCAACTTTGAGGGTGCGAAAGTGGAATTTTATAGTGCAAAATGGCTTATGTGCCGCTCTGTATGCCCCATAAATGACGGATGATTTGGGGTGGTTTTTCTCTGTTACACTGTATAGGTTCGAATCTCCTTGGTGAGTAAGAAAGGATTTATATGAATAAATTGCTTATGAGTTTTTTGTTTTTTAGTATTATTGGCATTGCTTCACTGCAAGCGATGGAAGATGACAGTTTGAAAAAGCACAAGCGTATGTGGCTTATAGGTGGTAGAACGAATCTAAATGGCCACGCCGCTTTCGAGCACAAATTGTTCCTGAAAAGTTTTTTTTCGCCAGCCAAGAGAGGGGACCGTAGTGTTTTGATGCTCAGTTCAAGTATATTTTATCACTCGAAAGGAGCAATTGTTCGACCTGCAAGACCTATATATTTGGAAAAGCTATTAGATGTAACCGGTGAATTTAATTCCAATTTTGAAGATTATCCAAACAAGCAAACATTGGAGCAGGAAAAAAAGGAGTTAATGGGCGACGGAGTTCATTTGGGTCTTGAAGATATAAAAATTCCTGATACGAATACGTTGGTGGGATATCTTTTGCAAAAAGCTAACGCACAAAACAGTGAGTAATTAAAACGACAAAGAAAGGGTTTTATGAATAAATTGCTTATGGCGTCTTTGATTTTTAGCGTTGTTGGTGTTGGATGTTTGCGAGCGATGGAGGAGGTCGACCAGAAGGACGAGGTGTTTACGAAAAGAGAGATTGAGTTATTTGGCGAATATGGGGAGGGATATAACGCTTGGGAAGAACAGGAAAGTAGGGAAAAGGCAGGGTATCTGAAGAAATTTGGTCAACGTGCGTGGCTTGTGGCTGCTGAACGGATACCACATGATAAACTAGTAGGATTCACCCTTTGTTTGGCTGGTTATCTTGCTAAAGAAAAAGAAGGTCATTGGGTGTCTTTCGAGTTTGAGAAAGGGCGTAAATATTATAACGAATATGGTAAAAACGTCGTCATGTCTCAACGCTACTATGTTCTAAGACTAGTATTAGATATAACCGATGATGAATTTGCTACTGACTTTAGAGATTATCCAAACAAGCAAACATTGGAGCAGGAAAAAAAGGAGTTAATGAGCGAGGGTGTTCATTTGGATCTTAAAGATGTTGCAAATCCTGATACGAATACGTTGGTGGGATATCTTTTACATAAGGTGAAAAATAGGAAAAAAGGGGGAGGATGGCTTTTCCAAAAGATTGCCGAACGAAATAAAGAAAAAGAAGAGAATAAACTTGACGAGCAAAATGAAAGGCAAGACGAGCAAAATGAAAGGCAAGAGGAGGAAGATAAGGGGGAAGAGGAGGAAGATGCATGTTTCAAGGCGTTGCTAAGGCTGTTTTTCAGATGTTGGTTAAGTCGTTAAGAGTGGTGGAGGTGAAATTTTATAGAGAAAGCTAGCATTGTGTTTTTTTGATTTTTTTCTACTATGTTGTAGATGTTTTTGTACATAATTGAACAGTCAAAACGATTGAGAAAGGGTTTTTGTTATGAAAAAATTGTTTATGGCTTTTTTGTTTTTTAGTTTTGTTGGGGTTGGATGTTTGCGAGCGATGGAGGAGGCAGATAGTAAGGAGGAGGTGCTCACAGAAAGAGAGGTTGAGTTATTTGGTGAAGAAGGGGAGGGATATTACGATTGGCAAGAACAGAAAAGGAGGGGAAAAGTAGAGAGTATGAAGAAAAATGATATACGTTTGTGGCTTATAGCTGCTGAATGTAGAAGGAATATCGGTAATGGCAAGCTGATAGCATACTCTTTTAAGGTTTGGGGTTATAAAGGTCGGGATATAAAAGGAGAATGTGATCCTGTATGCTTCACAACGAAAGGTTCAGACTCCGTTGTTGCAAAAACAGTATTAGATATAACCGATAATGAATTTGCTTGTAATTTTATAGATTATTCAAACAGGCAGAAGTTGGAATTAGAAAAAGATAAATTAATGAGCCGTGACGGTGTTTATTTGAATTTTAAAGATGTTGAAGATCCTGATAGGAATACATTGCTGGGATATCTTTTGCATAAGGTAAAAAATAGGAAAGAGGGAGGAGGATGGCTTTACCAAGAGATTGCCGAACAAAATAAAGAGGAAGAAGAGAATAAAGTTAAAGAGCCAAATAAAGAGGAAGATGAAGAGGAAGAAGCAGGACATTTCAAGAAGTTGCTAACCGCTGTTATCGGGTACTGTCAATTTTTATAGAGCAAAATGGCGTGTTGTTTTTTGTATAAAAATCGGTACGCTTATGCCCCAGTAATTGATGTTATTTTTTTAATGTTTTTTAGAAGGACGTTTTTTATGAAAAGAATTTTATTTTCTGTGGTGCTTTTAGTTTCAGCAAATGCGGTTGCGATGGAAAAATCCTTTCTCTATTTTGATATGGAGCGATATACAAAAGAGGCGGTGACTGACTTTTTGGGTGAACATTGGGAGGCATTGAAAGAATTTGCAGAAGATAATAATCCTAAGGAACTATACCGCTTTATTAATTATCAAATTCATTTTCTAGTTGATTACGAATATGCAAAAAAGGCGGTTGAGAGAGCTGCAGATGACAAGGGGCTACTCCCATTTTTGAAGCAGGATAGGATGAAGAGTTTTCAATTGTTCAAGAAGGATTTTGTAGAAGATATACGGCTTCTGGCTCAAAATAAGTTAAAGAATGAGGTGCCATGTGTTTTGCTAGGATACAAAAAGCATCGTGCTAAAAAAGCGGCAAGCCAATCAAGCAAAAAACGCAAAAAAATGGACTAAAGGATTTTTTGTTCTTTAATTGAGCGGTGCAAGTGATATTACCTTGTAAAAACTTATTTTTTTGAGGAGTTTTTTATGAACAAATTGCTACTGCTTATATCAACGCTGTGTGTTGGTGTTTTCGCTTCTGATGTGTTGCAAGCGATGGAAAATAAAAATAAGCTGCGTATTTGGCTTGTAAAGAGTAGAAAAGATTTTTCATCTAATGTTGCTCGATGTGAAGAGAAGCAGATTCGCTATCGGTTTATAAAAACGGATGCTTCTGAGGATACAAAAGTGGGGGAGAGGCTGTGGTGGGTTAATGCCCAAGAAAACCGCAATTTTTTTGACGATGAATGTGAGTTTGACGATGAATGTGAGAATGAAAGTTTTCTTAAAAATTTTCTTATTGGTAGCGCTACGACTGGGACCGGTAAAATTGTGTTTGAAATAACCGATGATTTTGATGCTGGGTTTCCAGACTATCCAAATCGAGAAATGGTAGTGGAGGAAGGGAATAGGTTAATTGAGGTTGGCGAGATATTGACGACTGAAAGTCCCGACACAAGCACACTGTTGGAGTGGCTTTTGGATAAGGCCGATCAGAAATAATACGTCAGGAAGAGCGCCCGTTACATTCGTTCTGGTTTACTTAACCCCAAAAGATCAAGACACGTAGCTAACGTATCGCGCATGATTACAACAAGTGCAAGACGCGCTCTGCTTAACGGGATGTTCTCACGATCAATAACTCGATTTTTGTTGTAGTATCGGTTGAAGAATTGCGCAAGTTCGAATGTGTAGTAAGCCAGAAGATGCGTTTGGTGATTTCTATCAATGGCGATAAGAATATCTTTTAAAGAAGCGATTTTTTTAATGAGTTGGTTATCAGCAGGTGTGAGAAGCTCAAGGTCCTTTGTGCTGATTTTTTGAAATTCAGGTTCTTTGTCTGCTTTATCTAAAATGCTTCCCGTGCGTACATAAGCATATTGAATGTAATATACCGGATTTTCTTCTGTGTGCTTAAGCGCAAGATCGAGATTAAATTCAAGCTGTGCGTCCGCTTTTCGATTAAGATAAAAAAACCGAGCCACATCTTTGCCGACCGTATTGATTACATCTTGAAGTGTAATGATTTTTCCACGGCGCTTGGACATGCGAACTTGCTCGCCGCCTTCTTTCATTTTAACGAGTTGGTATAGCAGAACATCGAGCGGGTGTTTCTCAAGGCCGAGCGCATGTAAAATGCTTTTCAGGCGCGTTGCATAGCTATGATGGTCGTGGCCAAGAATATAAATAAGTTGCGTATGCCCTCTATTTATTTTGTCTTGCATGTAGGCAATGTCAGCGGCTGCATAGGTAAGATCTCCAGACTGTTTTTGTAGGACCCGATCTTTGTCGTCGCCAAATTTTGTTGAGCGAAGCCAGATAGCGTTATCCTGGGCATACGTATGCCCCTTTTGTTCAAGCAGAGCCAGTGCTTGGCTGATCGCGCCAGTTTCATGCAATGTTTTTTCAGAAAACCACACATCATATGCAATGCCGTAGTCTTGCAGTGTTTGTTTGAGCTGCTCAAGCAGTTTCGTTTTTGCATACGAAGTGAAAAATTCATTTGATTGATCAAGAAGCGTTGGACCATGTTCTTGCATGAGCTCATTTGCTAGATCAATTATATAAACACCGTGATATGCATCTTCAGGTAGTGAAATATCCATGCCCGCTTTTTGTTGATATCTAATTTTGAGAGAATTTCCCAGTTTTTGCACTTGGGAGCCCGCATCATTGATGTAAAATTCTTTTGTTACATTATGACCTAAAAACTGCAACACATTGCCAAGAACATCGCCAATAATGCCGCCGCGGCCATGGCCGAAATGGAGCGGGCCGGTTGGGTTAGCGCTGACAAATTCTATATTGATGTTCTCTTTAGATAATTGTTTTGGTTTAAAAAAATTGTTCTTTTGCTTGTAAATTTCTTGAGATAATTGATCGAATGCTTTTTGCGTAAGAAAAAAATTGAGAAAGCCAGGGCCAGCTACTTCTATTTTTTGTATTGATGGATGGCTAAATTTGGCAGCTATTTCTTGTGCTATCTGGCGTGGATTTTGCTTGAGTTGTTTTGCTAAAATCAGTGCGGCGTTGCTTGTCAGATCGCCAAACTGTTGTTTTTGCTCATCAGTATTCAATTCCAAGGTACAAACTTGTGCTTCCTGGATAGCAATATCGAATGCTTCGGTCAGGAACGTACTAAATATAGCTTTCAGTTGTTCAACAGGATTCATACGGTGCTCTGGATTGAAAGTGGTAATTATTCTCTGCTTTTTAGTGTAATGCAAGCAGCAGGCGTTGTCACGAGCTTATGCTGATCGTTTCATCTGCAGTATGCCGTCATGTGAATAAAATAGTCTTATCATGCCCGGTTGGTTGGGTTTAATTCTAGCAATTCGAACCGGCATAGATTTACTTTGGAATTTTTTGGAGATTCTGTTTTTTTTGTCCAAAGCAAGTGAGGGTGCTTTGTTTGCTATATTTCCGCCGTAGTAAATATCAAGATCAAGCGGGTTTTTAGTAGCATATGATTTTTTCCAATAGAGGGTGACTATTCCATCGGGTGCCATTTTGTAGTAATTTTTTCCGTTGATAATAACAAGTTGATGATCAGTATCGTTTTTGATGGTAAATAGGTTTTGTTTGGGTAACTTCTTGAACAGTTTAGCGCAGAGCTGTAGGGAGAAAAGGCTACTGGTAAAAAGTGCTAAACAGGCTGCTAATCGGTATTTTTGCATGATATTTCCTTTCTTTTTACTTTTAGTTTACCAGGCGATAGCCAGGCAATGAAAGATATGACCCTTCGATAGATGCCTGGAGTCTGGGTAAAAGGGGAAAAATGTGGTATAATTTCTCATAGAATAAATAGACGGAGTTTTTATGAAAGTAGCAGTTTTAGTATCTGGAGGCGTTGATAGTTCGGTGGCACTCAAGCTATTGAAAGATCATGGCCACGATATTACCGCATTTTATCTAAAAATTTGGCTTGAAGATGAACTTGCCTACCTTGGCGACTGTCCATGGGAGCAGGATCTTGCCTACGTGCGAAAACTGTGCACGAAGCTTGATGTGCCACTCGAGGTGATTTCATTGCAGAAGGAATATCATCAGCAGGTGGTTGCCTACGCATTGGCTGAAATCAAAGAGGGACGAACGCCAAATCCTGATATTTTGTGTAACAGTCGAATTAAATTTGGTCTTTTTTTGCAATCGATTGGCAATCGTTTTGATAAGGTTGCTACGGGCCATTATGCGCAAATTACGCAGCAAAGTGGTGTGCAGGTATTGACGTTGTCTCCTGATGCGGTAAAAGATCAGTCTTATTTTCTATCCCACCTCAATCAAGAGCAATTGCAGCGTGCGTTGTTTCCTATTGGTCATCTGAATAAAACGCAGGTGCGAGCACTTGCGCGTAAATTTGACCTGCCAACGCAGGATCGAAAGGACAGTCAGGGTATCTGCTTTTTAGGCAAGTTGAAGTTTCGTGATTTTGTGAAACATTATTTGGGTGAAAGACCGGGATCAATGGTCGAGGTGGAGACGGGAGATGTTGTGGGAGAGCATCAGGGTTTTTGGTTTTATACGATTGGCCAGCGACAAGGATTGGGGCTTGCTGGAGGGCCATGGTATGTGGTGGATAAAGATTTGGATCGTAATATTGTGTATATTTCTCGTAACTATTATGCAGATGATAAAAAGCGCAATGCGTTTGAAGTTGATCACTGTAATTGGTTTGTAAAAGCTCCGCAAGAATCGCGTGAGCTTCAAGTTAAGATGCGCCATGGTGCAAATATGCATCGTTGTACGATTACACCACACGCTGATGGGCGTATGCTTGTTCGTCTTCATGGTCGCGATCAAGGGATTGCTCCGGGTCAATTTGCAGTGTTTTATGACAATGCCACCTGTTTAGGTGGTGGTGTTATTACGCGTGCAGTTGAGTAGTTGGTGGTTTCCTAATTCTACGTATTATGGTACGTTATGCATATGCATGAAATTGATTTTTCCATCGAAAGTATATGAATGCTCAAGCTCAATATTCGTTTTTTTAAACGTCTTCCTGCACATGAAAAAAAAATTACTATTTCCACGCTCTTTACGCTTGCGCGCATAGCGATAACCCCACTTATTGTTATAGCAATGGTTTTTCAGCAGTGGGGAGCAGCATTTATTCTTTTTGTATGTGCAGCGCTTACCGATATAATAGATGGACATTTAGCGCGTCTGTGCGACGAAAAAACATTCTTGGGTGCGTGTCTTGATCCGATAGCAGATAAAATTTTGATTCTTTCCTGTTTTTTTATGCTTGCGTTTGTTCAATCCCCACTATTTACTATCCCGCTGTGGTTTGTACTGTTGGTGTTGATCAAAGAGCTCGTGTTGATAGGGGGTGCAATTGCTCTCTACATAATAAAAGGCCATATTGAGGTGCAGCCTCGCTTGTTGGGCAAGATTACAACCGTGGTGCAAATGGGTTTTGTGATGTGGTTGTTTGCTTGCTATTTTTTTCGTTGGCTGCCAATTAAGACATATTATACGATGCTTGGTGTTGTGCTGATTATGGTATTTGCGTCACTCGTGCAATACATTGGCATTGGCGTGAGATCGCTACGATGCAACCAGTGAAGGAAATAGTGTGTACAGGAAAGTGAGTTTAATTTTTAGTTTGTTATCTGTTTTTGGTTTTGTTTGGTATATGCAAAGTGAACAATTTGTTGAAAAAAGGCGCAAAAAAGGGCCTTCAAGGGCTACACTTGAGCAGGATTGTTGTCAGGGGTTTGCAGATGTTTTAAAGCAGATTCCACAGTTGTTGCGATCGATTGCGCAAGTTCAGCAAGAGGCGCTTGGCGCAATTGAAGGGTATTGGCAAGGGGATAAAGAAGCTTTTTGCAGCAAGGCGTCACGACAAAAGCTTTCATCTTGTAACGAAAGATTGATAGCGTTAAAAGAAAAAGTTAAAGACGTGCTTGATGAATGTGGGCGATGTGTTTCAGAGATTCGTGCGACATAAAAGTAGTTTGTTTGTGGCAAATGTATTGAGGAATATTTGGTTGCTGCTATTCTCATGGAAGATTTACGTAGAAAAATTGAAAGTATTAGAGGGTTATCATGAGATTCTATCGGTTCTTTATGTTTGTTATGAGTGTTTTTGTAGTACATACAGCTGTATTTGCGGCTGATAATGCATCTAAGTTGCTTTATCATCTCGGGGAATCAGATTTTTCTGCGCGGGCCGCTGATTATATTGAGAATATACCCATAAGCATCGAAGTTACCGAATCGGAAGCGCGTTTACTGCAAAGTGTTTCGCAACTTCATGCGGTTGCTTCTTTGGATAACGTTGTCAATTTTAGTGAAATGTTAGCAGAGGAATATGAGCTTGCAGATGAAGCGCGTACGGCGATACTGATTAAACTTTCTGTTTCGGTTATTGAGAAACTGAAAAAAGATCTGCTTAAAACGATTGGTATTATAGATGGTGCACTGCGGTATTGGGAGTACCAACAACATCATCCTATATCACACTTTATTCACAAATCGCCGCTCAAGTGGTTTTCTCGCACACAATCGAAAGATGTTGAAAAGAAGATCCGTTCTTTAGAAATAGAGCAAAAACGTCAGTTTCAAATGCTTGGCAAGTTGGTTGTTCATGCAGGACAATTTGATGGAAAAAAGCCGCTACATGATCAGAATGTGTGGCTTGATAAATTATGCCGTATTATTTTATCTCGTGACTCTGAGCTGGAGTTGCAAAGCGTCTTTTCTCGTACCGTTGAGTTAGCGTTTAAAACAGCGGTGCAGCGAACGAAGGACTATCGAGTTCGCACTGATTCAAAGCTCAAGTCTTCTCTTGTGCCAAATATTATTATTCGTAGGATTCCTGAATTACTTGGTGCGGCTGCAGCAGCTGCTTGCGCGGGTAAGTATCTCAGTGAGTTGAAAAACAGAACTAGCCTTGAACAGAAGCTTGATAACGTGTATAACAGTGTTTCTAAATATGCGAGCGGGCAGTACAATTTGGCAAAAGATGCTCTTTTCGGAGGTGATAAATTACGATCTGATGAGACGGTATTGAAGCGTGACTATCAAGAATCTCTTTTGCGTATGCATAAAACGCTGTATGGACCTTCTACCGAGACGAGTGTTTTTCATCCGCTAGAAAAACTAGATCAGGAGAAGTTGAAGTTGTTTACTCCTGAAAAAATTTCGGCACATGCAGCGGAGTTGAGTGACTCATATCTTAGCAATGTTGTATTGCCAATCTTGTCCCAGCTTGTTGCTGTTGAAGGGGAGCAAGGAAGTCGAGCTATGAAAGATATGGGTGACATACTTCAAAGAGTTGATTGTACTGTAACGGGAAATGTGAGGGCCTTTTTGGGTGGAGGGGATGCAAATAAGGCAAGATTGGGTGAGGCGGTTCAGGCTATTGGAAAGCTTGCGGAAGATAGTGGACCGGTGCCGGGTACTCTTGCCGAGTTGTTGCATGAGACAATGTTGTACTTACGGGTTCGAGATGCACGATTTCAAAAATCGCAGCGCATTAATCTGGCGATTGTGTCTGCGATTCCAGCAGGAATAGTGGCATGGTTTACTGG
>SDBU01005382.1_pt1 | contig 15342 bp, 22 predicted proteins | sample 2277071 | NCBI WGS metagenome assembly SDBU01 (sample SAMN10397929, study PRJNA504765) | marine sediment metagenome | isolation source: marine sediment core GS08_GC12, 126 cmbsf | place: Arctic Ocean: Gakkel Ridge, Loki's castle | collected 2008
GTGTGGGGGCATTCTAAAACTATTATTTGGAATGTTTCTTATTCACTTTGCAAAGGGATGAAAATCCAAAGGGAGGCCACGAAGGCTTATTTTGAATTTTATAAAATAAGTAAAAATTAAAGACGATGAAAGGACAAAAGTACATTGAAATTATGGGAGGTAGCCAAATGAACCCCCATACCTTTGAAGGAAGACGATTCCTTATAAAGATTATTAGAATGGAATTTGAATCTATACATCCTAGTCAATTTGCAGTATCCTGGAAGATTGGATTTTTAGCAATTCAGGATTGGGAAGCGATGCTAGATTATATTGATGAATTTCAGAACTAATGAAACGCACAAAATATCCTAAAATATATGTAGTAGGTGTTGAGGGAATTGATGACTATTTTTTTATTAGTAGTAGAGAACACAAACGCAAACCATATTTGATGACTCTTAGACGAGCCTCCAAATTGTTAGCTAGGTTAAATAAAAAATTTCACGGAAAATTTTACAAAAAATTATGGAATTAAAATTAATAGGGGTAATAGTAAATATCACCACGTCCTTTTATAGGACTAATCATTTTGAAATTGAACGGAAAGAATTATTTGGTGAAGCATGTTTGGCTTATGTTGAGGCTTTGCAATCACATAATCCTAAGAAAGGACCAGAGATTACTTGGGTTTTTGCTTGTATAAGGAATAGGTTAATTAATTTTTGCAAAGAGGAGTACAAAGCCAAGAGATTTGGGAAGATTGATTGGTATTATACATGCATTGAAGAACCTGAATATGAATTCTTTAATCAAGACTTTGAAAACTTAACTGAAGATACTAAAACTATTGTAGATATGGTTTTAGAGGATTCTTTACCGTACGCCCTTCCACCAAGATTAGTATTTGGTGTGATGAGAAAGAGTCTACGAAAAACAGGATGGTCCCAGCCTCGAATAGAAAGGGGCATACGCAACTTAAAAATTGAACTAAGTTGAAACTAATTAATATTTGTATAACATTAATAAAAAGTAACGATGGAACACTTCATAGAAATGCACAGGGAAGACCCCGCTTACGATGTTCAATACTCTAAGCATCTTGGGCAATACATTTTTGTCAATAGGGAGACTAGAAAATGGTTTTCTTTTTCCCACACTCCAGTAGGAATTGACAAAAAATGGGGTTAGAAAATTTATATATTGATTACGGGATATCAACCGCCCCTGATGGACACAAACACTACCGGGAGGGGTGGTTGAATATACCCTGTCCACATTGTACGGGATCAGAGGGATTCCATTTGGGCTTTAACACTGACGGAAATTACTTTTATTGCTGGAGGTGTGGATTCCACCCTATTAATAAAACCATAGCAATACTGCTTAACATAAGGTATAAGCAAGCCTCAAGCATAGCCGGGGAATATGGAGTAAGGGGAGGGAAAGTAAGCTCTAGGACGAATCATTTAATCCGTATTAATAGAAAAGCATTTAAATATCCATCTGGGGTATATAAAATGAGTAATGCCCACAGATGGTATTTAACCAAAAGAAACTTTGACCCTGACTTAATAGAAAAACAATGGGATGTATTAGGGACGTCACCTACCAGCAAGTTAGATGATACATTCTATAAGTACAGGATTTTGGTTCCTATTTATTGGAAACATGATCTAGTATCATTTCAATGTAGGGATTATACAAACAAACAAACTTTAAAATACATGGCTTGTCCAATGGAGCGAGAGATTAAACATCATAAGCATATAGTATATGGAGATTTTAATCACTTGGGAGGGGTTGGTATTTGTGTAGAAGGAGTTTTTGATGTATGGAGGCTAGGCCCTGAGGCCTTTGCAACATTAGGTATTGGATATACTATTGAGCAGGTAAGACTGATTGGGGATTTTTATACAAAGGTTTTCATTGTATTTGATCCAGATAAGCAGGCCCAGGAAGCAGGAAAAAAACTTCAAGAAGAATTACAGTTTCGTGGAGTTAAAGCGGTTAATTATAAAGAACTAAAATGTGATCCAGCTGATTTGTCAGAGGATGACGCCAAACATTTATTAAGAGAATTAAATATAACCCCTAGAATGGTCTCGGTTTCATCGTCGAGTTGAGGTAGCTTTCTATTTCATTTGTGACCTTCTAGGGGTTTTTTATTTATATGGAAAGAACAAAGAATTTACAACCATACGGCTTGCCTGATATTGGCATACCAGCAGAAGTACTATTTAATCCTAAATTAAGTAGTACTCAAAAGATATTGTTTGGGTTTATACGCAATCTATCACATACTGAGAAAGGGTGTTGGGCAAGTAATAGGTACCTCGCCAAAATGATAGGGGTCAAAGATCCACAGACGGTGACTAATGGAGTATCAAAATTAAAGAAACTAAAGTACATCCATGTGGAACTAACTGTGAAAAATGGAATACAAGGAAGACGGATATATATCAATAAAAATTACTTGAAGATGTATGATACCCCTATTAAAAAATTAATAGACCCCTATAAAAAAATTAATACTAAATATGTAAGTAATAGTAATACTATACAGAGTACCTCTAAAAATTCACCCACTCAGATTCGAAACAAACCTTTCCTCCCATTAGCTGATTATTTATATGAGACCCTCCTCGCCAAGGCCCAAATGAGATTTGGACGCCACGTCATCCCCTTCTGGGCTGATGATATTAGAAAGCTATCTGAAATTAATGGAATTGATATAAAGCGGATCTCCAGTGTATTAAGATGGTATCATGAAAATATTGGAGGGGATTACATTCCAATAGTTAAATCGGGAGATGGACTTAGGAGAAAATTTGTCAACTTAGAAAATGCGATGGGTAGACTAGGCGGAAAAAAGAAATCTGAATTTAAAGAAATAGGATCAAAAGATAAAACATGGATGATATGAAAAAAGATATTGAAACTTTTAGGGACTTCGCTGTTATGCGTTTAGCTGAGGCTGAGAGTGAGTTTAATTTAACTCGGGATATATTAGATTATGTTAGAGGTAGTAAAGTTGCGAGGGCAAGGAGGCTTCACTGTATTGGCCATGAAATAAGACAACGGATAATTAATTCATGATGAGATTACATAACACATCTAATGACCAAATAAATTTGAAGGCTAAATATACCCAAGAGGAAAGTTGGAAACCTCGTGGTCTATATTGGGGGATTGATAATGAATGGTTGGAATGGTGTTCCTCTGAAATGCCTGAATGTGTAGAACAATATAATTTTAGTTTAGAAATTAATGAAAGTGATATTTATCAAGTTCATAATATTGAATCCCTTCTTATATTTACAAAGGAATTTACAATTACTAAATATTATAATATTAATTGGGAAGCCGTTGCTTTAAAATATAAAGGTTTTGAAATTATTAATTATCATTCTCTATTACATTTAAAGAATCAATATTTAACGGATTATACTAACCTTTGGATTTATGGATGGGATGTGAATGGAGGTTGTGTTTGGGATTTATCAGCAGTAAAGTTTGTAGAAAAAGTTAATAAATGAAAGACGAAGAACAATTCATAGAACGTCGAATTATAACTGGGTTAATTATATCTACTGAATATATTAGCCGTATTAGAGAAATATGGGATTCTAAATTACTAGGATCAAGTACTGCTAAGAAGCTGGCTAATTGGTGCATTGAATTCTATGACCAGTACCATACCGCCCCCGGCGAAGAAATTGAAAGTATATTTTTAAGGAAGACAAAGACATCTACCGACGAAGAGATAAAAGATATAGAAGATATTTTAGCAGACTTATCTGATGAATATGAACGTAAAGATAAGTTTAATGTTTCTTACCTGTACGACCAAACATTACATCATTTTGAAGAAAGAAGTTTAAGGGCATTTACAGAGGATATAAAGGAGGATCTCGATAGGGGGGATATAGTATCAGCGAAGAAGATTGCATACCAGTACAAGCCCGCTATGGGCTTACAGGCGGATGAAATAGATTTATCAGAAGAACGGGCTTTAGGGGATATTGAAAAGGCTTTTACAATACTATCTCAGCCTGTAGTAAAATACCCTAGGCAATTAGGGACATTTTTAAATGATCAGATGGTAAGAGGAGGTTTTGTAGCTTTTATGGCTCCTGAAAAAAGAGGGAAGACCTTCTGGTTATTAGATATGGCTATGAGGGCTTCTCGTCAAGGATCTAATGTGGCCTTTTTCCAAGCAGGGGATATGACTAAGGAGCAGCAAATAATAAGGATTTGTATTTATTTGGCTGGGAAATCGAATAAGGAAAAATACAGTGGTAAGATGTTTGAGCCTGTCAGGGACTGTATCCATAACCAGTTAGATAATTGTGATAGGAAAGAACGTGAGTGTGATTTTGGTATATTTGAGGGAGAAGAAGAATCTTATGTACGAGATAAAGTTGAAAACCAAGAACTAATCAAAGCACTAAAAGATAACCCAGATTACAGACCATGCCATAACTGTTCAAAATATTGGACAGAACAATGGGGAGCTGTTTGGTTAAAAAAAGTTAACGTGGGAAAAGAATTAAATATGGAAAGGGCTAAGAAAGCAGTTAAAGAATTTTTCGTTGATAGTAAAAGGAGGTTTAAATTAAGCTCCCATCCTACCAGGACGTTGACGGTATCTGAGATTGATGCCAAATTAGATTTATGGGAGAGGCAAGATGGTTTTATAGCTGATTTACTGATTGTGGATTATATGGATATTTTGGCCCCTGAGATTAATGCAGACTTTAGACACCAGGAAAATGATAAATGGATGCGGATGAGGGGGATAACCCAGAAGCGGCATTTACTAGGGGTCAGCGTTACCCAAACTGATGCGGCCAGCTATGACAGGAATTTATTGAGCTTAAAGAACTTCTCTGAGGACAAGCGGAAGTTTGGGCACGTGACGGCAATGTATGGGTTGAATAGAGATAAGGAAGGAAGGGAAAAAGAAATTGGTATATTGAGGATAAATGAAATTGTGGTGAGGGAAGATGCTTTCTTTGCTTCCCACGTTGTTCATGTGTTACAGAACTTAAGAAGTGGCAGGCCATGTTTGTCTAGTTACTGGTAAACCTGGGATCAAAATGAATGAAATTTGTATAATATAATAAACTTTTAATATGAAGTACTTTATTACAATCACAAGGAGGATCATGTTTCATGCCGGTCATATGCTAAAAGAAGAATGGCTCGATGAAGAGAAAACAATCCCAAATCCATGCCATGGAAGACATGGTCATGAATATATTTTGGAATGTACAGTAAAAGGAGATGTTCAAGAAGCGGGAGTGGAGTCAGGAATGGTAATGAATTTCGGAAGATTGAAAGGAATTATGATGGAGGAAATTCATGATAGGCTTGATCATAAATTTATTATCCAACAGGATGACCCCCGTAAAGAGGGAATGAAAAAAGAAGGAGAAGAGGATTTATTTATTATTCCGTGGACTCCCACCGCTGAAAGGTTAGTGTGGTATTTTGCCGGACTGATTAGGGATCAATTACCAGTAGGATATTCAATTTATGAGGTAAGGTTACAAGAAACTTCAAACTGTTGGGCGATCTATCATGGATAAAACGAATCTAACCAATAGCCTCAAAGTAAGCGAATTCTTTCACAGTATACAAGGTGAAGGACCAACTACTGGTTATCCATCTTGGTTCTTGAGATTGACAGCATGTAATTTAGATTGTCCATGGTGTGATACTACTGAAGTTTGGAGGAAAGGTGTTCGTATGCTATTTGAGGATATCCCTGAACATTGGCTTAGTACATCTACCCCTCCAAGGTATTCTCGTGATAGATATTTGGAAGGCCTTCAAAGAGGAGATCATCTTATAATAACTGGAGGGGAACCGATGCTGCAACAAGATAGTATTGTTAGCTATTTGCAATATTTGACTAGGTATAAGACATGTAATATTGCAAATTTGTATGTTGAAATCGAAACCAACGGAACAATATTACCAGATGGGTTAACTTATCTTGTTAATCAATGGAATTGTAGCCCGAAATTAAGTAATAGTGCGATGCCTAGAGACAAGCGATATAAGCCAGGGGTTTTGGGATTTTTAAATAGTTTTAATAATGTTATTTTCAAATTCGTTATAGAAGATGAGACTGATTTGGAGGAGATACGTATGGATTTTATCGATCCAGGATTAATTGACCGCGACAAAGTTTGGTTGATGCCCATGGCCTCTGATAGAAAAGAGCTTGAGGAAAGGAGCCTGTGGTTAGCTGATCTTTGTAAGTTGCATGGTTTTAGATTTAGTAACAGATTACAAATACAAATTTGGAATAGGGTGGTTGGAGTATAAGAATAGTATTTAATTTAATTATAAATAAAGTTTAATCAAAAACAATTTAAGATGAAAAAATTAAAAAAAATGTCTAAGAAAGAACGTAAACAAGCTCTCTTAGAAGTTGCAAATGAAATTCAGAAATTATGTGGGTTTGATGTAGAACCTGAAGATAAAATGTCTGTGTCTGAATTAGAAGAATGGCTAACTGATGCACATGAGGATGTGAATCCTGATGATGATTTATCAGATGATGTCTTTTTTGTATTTACTGAGCTAGGGCTTGAAATCAAAAAAGAAAAGAAGCCCTCAAAAAAGGAAAAAGAAAAGAAAGAAAAGGGGGAGGGGAAAGAATCCAGTACTAAGAAAGATTCTGTAAAAAAGGGAACTCCGAGACCTAAGTCTAAAGCAGGTAAAGGAATTATTGCTACTATTGTTGATTTGATTGAAACAGCAGACAAGAAAAAGGGAGTTACAAAAGATCAAATTCTTAATCAGCTTGTAAAAACTTTCCCTGACAGAGAGGAAGTTTCAATGAAAAATACTATCAATGCTCAGGTTCCTAATCGAATTATTCGTGAGAGGTTCAAAGTTGGTAAAACTGACAAAGGAGGTTATTTCAAAAAAGGAAATAAATAAAACTGGGATGAGCAATCAAAGTGTTGTGATGGGTTTGTCTGGAGGGGCAGACTCATCTTGTCTAATGGGATGGTTGCTAGCCCAAGGATATAGCGTTCATGGTTGTGTTTTTTGTTATGGATCAAAGCATAACAAATATGAGAACGAAGCCGCCAAGAAGGTAGTCCAGTTTTATGAATTAGAATTTTCTGACAGGGTGTCTATTTCTTTTCATGATTTAAGTTTAGCAATAAAAGGGTTTCAGTCTTCTTTGTTGATTTCAGGGGATAGCATACCAGAAGGTAGTTATGATGATGAAAGTATGAAGCAAACTGTAGTCCCTGGCCGTAACTTGATTTTCTCAAGTGTGATGGCTGGGTTAGCAGAATCAATTGAAGCCAGTTATATTGCTTTAGGGGTTCATTCCGGTGATCATCTTATTTATCCAGATTGTAGAATAGAGTTTATTAAAGCCCTTGATTCTACAATCTATTTATCTTCAGATAGAAAGGTACAAATTATAACGCCTTTTGAAAATTTTGATAAGGCTGAAATATTGAAGATCGGATATGACTTAACCCCTGAGGTTCCGTATCAGTTAACTCGAACTTGCTACAAAGATCAACCATTGAGTTGTGGTAAATGCGGTTCTTGTAATGAGCGGTTAGAGGCGTTTGATAAAATAGATATGAAAGACCCTATTAATTATGAATAAAATATATATTACTTGGCAGGAGATAATGTCAAAGATTAATAAGTCGGGTATTGACCAGAAAGACCATAAAATCTATGGAGTTCCAAAAGGAGGAATGATAGCTGCTGGGTTTTTGCAAAATGCAACATCTGTTTACGACCCTAAAGTGGCTGATTTTATATTAGACGACATTGTTGATTCTGGAAAGACTAGAGATTATTATCAACGGAAATTTTCTGGTATAAGATTTGTGAGTTTAATTTCAAAGGGAGAATATAATCAAGATGATTGGATTGTATTTCCTTGGGAGGCAGATCACCCAGCAGGAGAAGATACCATTCAAGAAAATATTGTTCGTCAATTGCAATACATAGGAGAGGATCCTAATAGGAATGGATTGATAGAAACCCCGAACCGGGTAGTTAAGTCTTGGGATGAGATATACGCCGGGTATAAAAAAGAGCCTGAAGGCGTTTTTAAGGAGTTTGACGCCGATAACTACGATAATATAGTACTTGCTAAGGGATTTGACTTTTATTCGGTCTGTGAGCACCATTTGTTGCCGTTTTATGGTAAGGCTTGGGTGGCTTATATCCCAAGTACAAAAAGGAATAAGATTATTGGGATATCAAAATTGATTAGATTGTTTGAAATATACTCCAATAGACTTCAGGTGCAGGAAAGACTTTGCAAACAAGTGGTTGATGCTTTGAATAAACATTTGGATCCTTTAGGAGCGGCTTGTATTGTTGAAGGGGTTCATATGTGTATGGTGATGAGAGGTGTCAAAAAAGTAGTTCCTATTGATACTTCTTGTCTTACAGGAGCTTTTAGAAATGATGCAAGTGCTAGAAATGAATTAATGCATTTAATGAATTTGAATTTGTGAAGATTTATTTAGCAGGAACAAGTGTGTCCGATCCTAAGCAGGAATTGAAATTACAATCTTTGTTTCAGGAAGGCTATAAGTTGCATTCGTATTATCATTGTGTTACTGGATTTGAAAAAAAATGGTTTAAAATGAACAGAAAAAATCAAGTGAATTTATTTTTGGATTCTGGGGCTTTTTCAGCTTGGTCACAAAAAAAGGACATTAATATTCAGAAATATATTTCTTTTATTAAGGAAAATAAAAAAGTTATTGATGTTTATGCAAATTTGGATGTTATTGGTAGTGCTAAAAAGACCTATCAAAACCAAATGATAATGGAAGATGCTGGGTTAATGCCCCTGCCAACATTCCATTACGGAGAAAAGGAAAAATGGTTACTTAAATATTTAGATAAAGGTTATGATTATATAGCTTTGGGAGGCATGGTTCCAATTATGACTAAGGGACTTGTGATGTGGTTGGATAGACTCTTCGGAGAATATCTTACTGATGAAAAGGGAATGCCAATTTATAAAGTCCATGGTTTTGGACTTACCAGTTTAAAGTTGATGCTCAGGTATCCTTGGTATAGTGTTGATTCTACTTCTTGGGTAATAACTGGGAGGATGGGATCTATATATATCCCTAGGAGGAAGAATGGGGATTGGACATATGATGTAGATTCATGGAAGATTGTTGTTTCAACCAGAAGCCCAGCTAGCAAAGAAGCCGGGAGGCATATCAATACCATGAGCAAGGGGGAGCGCGAAATTCTTATAGAATATATTACTGAGAAAGGATACAGGTTAGGGAAGTCAAGTTTTACCAAAGCTAAACAATCTCATAAATTAAAGGAAAATGAGAGATGGGTGAGTGCCAAACCGAAGGATAAGACTATCAAAAGAGAACTTGAAATAATTGAGGAAGAAGGCCTTTCAAATAAATATCAATTGCGGGATGAGTTAAATATTATTTATTTTATTGACCTTGAGAAGAGGATGCCCAAATGGCCATGGGCTTATAAGAAAAATAGGCTAAAGGGGTTAATTTGAATGAAAATTTATTTAGCGGGGATAACCGGAGTTACAAAGAAGGAAAGAAACTTTTTAAATGGAAGAGGTTTTCTATTTTACTTTCATATTATCTTACTATAGATAATCTTTTTGATTATCAAGAGGCTGTTTTATGGTGTATTAAAAATGTAAAGAAATGAAAATTTATTTGGCATATGCAGTTACCGGAGGTTGGACTATTCTGTCACTGAGCTTAAAAAAGAAACAAATCATGGCTTCATTTTATTATGATTCCAAGGAAATAAAAAATCTAAACAAACGATTAAAACATGAAGAAAATAAACAGAATTAAATTGCAAGAGGCATTGACGATAGTCAAACCCGGATTATCTAATAAAGATATACTGGAGCAGGCAACATCTTTTGCCTTCTTAGATGGCAGGGTTGTCACTTATAATGATGAGATAAGCATTAGTCACCCAGTCAAAGGGGTAGATTTTAAAGGGACGGTAAAAGCAGAAGAATTATATGGGCTACTCTCTCGGTTGAGTAAGGATCAAATTGAGGTGGAGCAAGATGAAGATGAAATAAGAATATTGTGTGGAAGGGTTAAAGCCGGTTTACAATTTGAAAAGGAGATAAAACTCCCATTAATGAAACTCCCTAAAGAATGGGAGGAGCTAAAAAATCCAGACCAGTTTAATTATTTTATGTCATTGGCGATGCAAACTTGTTCATTAGATATGTCCAGACCGATCTTAACCTGCGTTTGTGTTAATAGTGATGGATCAATTTTAGGATCAGATGGTTATAGGATAGTCAGGTGTCAAGGTCATGGTTCCCCTGTAGAAGATTTTTTAGTACCTGCTACCAGTGTATATCAGTTGGTAAAAACAAAACCAACTCTCATTCAATTGGAAAAAAGTTGGGTACATTTTAAGAATAAGCAAGGCACGGTCTTTTCTTGTAGGAGGGTTAATGATAGCTATCTTGAACCAGAGAAAATTGATGGTATTTTAGAAGTAACAAAAAAAGAAGAGATAATCTTCCCGGCTAAGATTGAAGCTATGTTAGATCGTGGAAAGCAATTTGCTAAACAGAGTTTTGCTTTTGATGAGACTTTAGAGATTCAAATTAAAGACGGGAAGATACGGATGAAGGCCTTGTCCAATGAAACTAAATCATGGATAAAAGAAAAGGCTACTATTAAAAGCAAGGCGTCAATCACCTTCAAAATTACTCCAGCACTATTTGAGGATATATTAAAATATACGAGAGTATGTATTTTAGATGAAGGGGGGGAGAAAGTCAAGTTTACAATTGAAGACATTGGTGGTGGAGATTGTGAATATTTAATTATGCTGGCTACGTCATGAGCATGAGAGGGTTTTTTACGAAGGCAGAAGTTCAGTCATCTGTTATGGCTCAAGGTAAGAAATTATCTTGTTTTAGCTGTGGGTTATATAAAGATGCTCAGTCACCTAAGATGGAGCCGTATGGTAACTTTAAAAAGAAAGTGATGATAATAGGAGAAGCCCCTGGTAGGGTTGAAGATCGGAATGGTAAACCATGGCAAGGGAAAACTGGAAAACTTCTTGAAAGGACTTTAGCAGGAATTGGAATTAATTTATTTGAAGATTGTGTAAGTTTAAATGCTGTAAATTGTAAACCCCTAAATAATAGGACTCCTTCACCTCATGAGATTGCCTGTTGCCGTGATGTAAAGGTGTTGAAGGCTTTATCAGAATTTAAACCAGAAGTTATCTTATTATTGGGTTCTGTATCCTTGACAAGTTTTCTATCACACCGATTAAAGACTCCAAAGACGGGGGGAATTACAAAGTGGAGGGGGTGGGCTATACCTGATCAGGATTATCAAGCATGGATCTACGCAACATTCCACCCATCATATGTTGAAAGAATGAATAGTAAAGAAGTCTATACTATATGGGAGAGAGATTTACGGAGAGCGTTTGAACTCAAATTATTCTTTAAAATTAAAGAGCCAGAAATTGAATACATTGATTTAGTAAACCTCCCAAAAATAGATTCTGATATGGCTGCTTTGGATTATGAAACTCCTGGTATCAAGCCTCAGGCTAAAGGGCATAAAATTGTTTGTGGCTCTATTGCAGATACACCTGATCATGTTTATGCTTTTATGATGCCTAATAGAAAAAGAGATTGGGAACCCTTATTAGATTTCCTTAGAGACCGGCGTATCAAAAAAATAGCCGCCAATTTTAAGTTTGAGGATAATTGGTCTAGCGTAAGATTAAAAACAAGAGTAAGGGGGTGGTATTGGGATACAATGTTAAATGCCCATATCCTTGATAATCGTAGATATGTAACTGGGTTGAAATTCCAAGCCTATACTCAGTTGGGAGTAATTGATTATAATAGTCGTATGTCCAATGATTATAATATTGATTACTATTTGAAGAACAAGAAAGGAAGCCAATTTAATAGGTTAGATGAACTGTTAGAAAAGCCTGGAGGGAAAGAACAATTGCTTGAGTACTGTGCCTTGGATTCTATTTATGAATATAGAATTGCATTAATACAAATGGATGAAATATCAGATAGAATTTTACCTTTTTAGGTTATGGATTTAACAGATGCCGTAAAATTATTTCATGATGGGGCTTTAGCATTGGCCAGGGCTGAGCGCCAGGGTATTAGGATTGATATAGATCATGCTGAGGCACAGGATAAGAGATTATCTATTTTAATAGATAGATTAATTAGAAAATTCAAGAAGACTAATTTTTATAAACATTGGCAACACTCCCGGGGGGAGAGGTCTTTAAATATTAACAGCAATGACCAACTAGAAAATTATTTGTATAAAGTAAAGAAAATAAAGCCTTTAAAACGCACCCCATCGAAAAAAGGATCAACAGATGAAGAGTCATTGGAAGGATTAGGAATTCCTGAACTGAATGATCTTCTACGGATTCGTAAATTAAAAAAATTACGTGATCCTTATTTAAGTGCTTTTATTAATGAATCAGTTAACGGGTTCATGCACCCATCATTCAATTTGAATATGGCAACTACTTATCGCTCTTCATCATCTAATCCTAATTTTCAAAATATACCCGTTCGAGATGATGAGGCTAGGAAAATAGCTAGGACATGCATCTTCCCTCGCCTTGGCCACCAACTATTAGAATTAGATTATAGTGGACTAGAGGTTTGTATTGCCGCTTGTTACCATCAAGACCCTACTATGATTAAATACATTAAAGATCCTGCCTCTGATATGCATGCCGATATGGCAAAGCAAATATTCTTTATCAAGGATTTTGATAAAAAACACAAAAGCCTAAAAGAATTACGGTACTATGCAAAAAATGGATTCGTGTTTCCCCAGTTTTATGGAGATATTATGGGAATAATGTACTGGCTTTATCCCGGGGGGGTAAACTCCCAGTGAAAGGGTTGTATAAAAATAGTGATGGGTTAGAATTACCGAAAGGAGCATGCTTAGGAGAGCACATGAAAAATAATGGAATTAAATCAATAAAGGATTTTACCGAACACTTGAAAGAAATTGAACATGATTTTTGGACAAAAAGATTTCCAATATATGCTAAGTGGAAAAAACGATGGTGGAGTGCCTATCAGAAGCAGGGATATTTCCAGATGAAGACTGGTTTTGAATGCTCTGGAGTGATGGGAAGAAATGACGTGACCAATTATCCAGTACAAGGATCGGCATTTCATTGTTTACTGTGGTCTTTTATTGAGTTAGATCGAATAATAAGAAAAAAGAAACTGAGGTCTCGTTTAATAGGGCAAATTCATGACTCTATTTTATTTGATGTATACCCCCCAGAACTGGATTATATACTAGAGATTTCTAAGAAAGTTACTTGCAAAGATTTATTAAAAGCATGGGACTGGATTATTGTTCCATTGGCTATTGAAGCTGAATTATGTGAAGTTGATCAAAGTTGGTTTTATAAAGAAGAAATTGAATTATAGGACATGAAAAATAAATTAATTGAAATAAAAAATATCATTAATTATTGCTTAGGTTATTCTTTTGGTTTGGTTTGTGGATTTGCAGTGAGTGTAATAACTATTTTAATTTTATTTCCTTTTTATTATACCAAATATATTTTAGGTAAGGGATTAAGGCCATCAATAAAGAGAAGGAAAAGATTAAAAAAAGAGATTACCCTAAGTTAAAATGCTTTTAGGTTTGTATAATAATAGTATAAAATGAACTTATAATGAGAGTACAATGTAAAGACGGTTAGTCAATAAGAAATTGTCCAGTGATCCGTCCACTAAGCCAAATCTGGAATATGCTTTTGGTGGAGAAGTTGACTTAAACAATCTGCAGGTTGTGTATTGCGTACTCTTATTTTTAATTGAATTATGAACTTGTATAATAAATACCGCCCACTAGGATTTGATGAAATGATAGGCAATCAAGATGTGGTTGATTACTTACAGAAAGCAGTCCATGATGAAGACTGCCCTCATGTGTTTTTATTGTATGGCCCTACTGGTTGTGGGAAGACGACTCTTGCCAGAATTGTGGCAAAGGAATTAAAGTGCCATGAAATAGATTTGAAAGAAATCAATTCCGCTAATTTCCGTGGCATAGATACTGCCCGTGAAATCATAAGGGACTCGCAGTATCGGTCTATGGGAGGGCAGAGTAGGGTATGGATTATTGATGAAGTGCATAAGATGACAAATGATGCACAGAATGCCTTATTGAAGCTGTTAGAGGATTCTCCTGAGCATTCTTATTTTATCTTATGTACCACAAATCCAAATAAATTATTGGCTACATTAAAAGGTAGGTGTGTACAGCTTGAAGTTAAACCATTGAATGAAAACCAAATGGCCCGCTTGTTGAAAAGTATAACAAAGGCGGAAGGGGTAGATAAATTAAAGAAACCTGTTATCAATCAAATTATCCAAGATTCATTAGGGCTTCCTCGAAATGCAATACAGATACTTGAGAAGGTCTTGAAAGCTGATCCTAAAAAACAATTAGTAATGGCAGAGCAGTCTGCTGAGGAATATAGGGAATCTATTGAATTATGCCGGGCGCTAATGGACCCCCGGACTCCTTGGAAAAAGATCAGTAATATTCTAAGGGGGTTGAGGGATGAAGATCCTGAGTCAATAAGAAGGCATGTACTAGGGTATGCCCAACCTGTCTTATTAAATAATAAAAATGATCAAGCGGCTTTTGTGCTGGAACAGTTCATAGATCCATTTTATGATTCGGGTTTGGCGGGTTTGGTTTTGGCGTGTTATAATGTAAATAAAGGATAAAAAATGAAATTATGAATATGGCTTTTGAACATTTAAAAAAACAATTAGGTATTACTGATAAAAGAGCAAAGGAAATTAAAGATTTAATAGATCGGAAATTTAATAATACCAATCTTGTTATTTCGGTAGAGGAAAGTTATAATAGATTTTTTTCTGTCCAACATAGCGTTTCTGAGGAGATTTTAATAGCGTTTTATTGGGGTCAGTTTGATCAGGCTTTAACCTATTAACGTTTAAATTGATACAAGGATATGAATACTTACGAACAAGATTTGCATATTGATATAGACGCTCTGGATTATGAATGGTTGGACCAGCCTAAATTAATGTTGAGATTCACCGAACTTCAGGCATTAGCCCGCAAGACTGTAGACAAATGTAAAGAGAAATTGAATGTGGTTAATGCAGGGTTAGAACAGAAGATAAGACTCGACCCTGAAAATTTTGGAATAGACAAAATTACCAACCCAACTGTTGAGGCTGCAATTACTCTGCAAAAGGAGCACAAAGAGATAATGAAGAAATTGATTAATGCCCAATAT
>SDBU01005383.1_pt1 | contig 15339 bp, 2 predicted proteins | sample 2277071 | NCBI WGS metagenome assembly SDBU01 (sample SAMN10397929, study PRJNA504765) | marine sediment metagenome | isolation source: marine sediment core GS08_GC12, 126 cmbsf | place: Arctic Ocean: Gakkel Ridge, Loki's castle | collected 2008
GTGGACACCCCTTCGCAGAAGATGCCGCCGCCGAAATTGCTTGAGTTTTCGCGGATCTTGTTGCAGGCGATCGTGGGTGACGCATCCTTGGAATAGATGGCACGGCCCCGATTCCCCGCGATGGTGTTACCGCGGACTGACGGCGACGAGCCATGGAAACAAGCGATGCCGCCAGCGCCAGACCCGGCCGTATTGTCGCTGATGATATTGTCGCTGATCGTGGGCGATGAGTCGTTATCGCAGACGATCCCCGCGCCGTCCCGCTCTGCCGAGTTATCGCTGATCGTGTTGCCGCTGATCATAGGCGACGAGTTGTTATTGCAATAGATGCCCCCGCCGTCCTGCTCCGATGAGTTACCGCTGATCGTGTTGTCGCTGATCACGGGTGAGGAGTTGTTATTGCAATAGATGGCCCCGCCGCCGCATTGGTAGCCCCCCGTGGAGGAGCTGTTGCCGGTGAAGATGTTGTCGCGTATCGTCGGCGAGGATGCGTCGCAGACGATGCCGCCTCCGTTTTCTGCAGAGCCGTTCCGAATGGTGAAGCCGGCGATTGTGGCGTCCCCACAGCTCGCCAGGATCAAGCAGGATCCGGCTTGGTTCCCGTCGATGGTTGTGACCTCGCGTCCTGCGCCTTGAAGAGTCAGGCCGTCATGCCAGCTCACTATGATGATGTTCTCAACATACGTGCCAGGATCGACCCATACTGTCTTACCCGCACCTATACTCGGGTACTTGTTGAGCAGTGCCTGTATATGCCTCATGGGCGTGGCCGGTGAGAGGCCGTCGTTACTGTCGTCCCCTGCTGCGGTACACACACTGTCCGGCTCGCTGAACGAGCTGTCATTCACGTAGAGCATGTCCACCGGCAAGGTGGTGGTGGTCGTGGATGTGGTGCTGCTCGTTGTGGTGGTTGTTGTCGTTGTGGTTGACGTGGTGGTGGTTGTGGGCGGCAAGGTGGTTGAGGTCGTCGTTGTGGACGTCGTTGTCGTCGTCGGCTCGGTTGTAGTTGTGGTAGTGGAGGTGGTCGTCGTCGTGGCAAGCGATTCAAACGTGGCTTCGATGGCGTGATCGGAGATGACATTGGTGAACGTGTACTCCGTCACGGTACCTTCGGACGCTCCGTCCACGAGTACGTCAGCCACTCCATATCCCTCATCCGCTGTGATGGCGAAGCTCTGATCCGCGCCGTGGCTCACGACCACCTCGCCCGAAGGGAAAATGGCGCCGTTGGGACCTGCAGACGCCCTGACGGTGTGCGTGCTCTGGTAGATGGTGCTCACTTCGGCCGCGCTGAGCACGCGGTTATACACGCGTACGTCGTCCAGCGCCCCCGACATCTGTCCATGTCTGTGGGAACGTGCGAGATAGACGACGTGGTTTCCGCTCCGGAGCGGACCGGTGCCGTTGTACTCGACGTTGATGGAGCGCTCAACGCCATTCACGTAGATGTGCCGGCCGACGTCGCCGTCGTAGGTGGCGACAACATGGATCCAGTCCGCGAGGGGCAGCGACGAGGTGTCGGAGAAGGTAATGCCCTTGCTGGTCGCCTGGCCTTCGAACTTCAGGTGTCCGTTTTCGACCCAAAGCTCCCATTCCGACCAGCCGTCTTTGCTGACGAGACCGTAGGTACCACCGTAGTTCTTCAGCCAGCAGGCGATGCTGATCTGGGGCATCGTGTGGAGCGTCGGGCTGTCAGGGACCTCCACCCAGTTGGACCCGTCGAAGCTCAAGGCCCCGCTGCGTATGCCGCTGATCCACGTCGGATCGTTCGCCAGCGTGCCGTGGTTGCCGTGGCCGGAGGAATCGCCGGCCGTCATGCCTTGAGCGTCATCCAGCCGCCACCAGGCGACCAGACCGTGCAAGATACGGCCAACCTGAATGTGAACCGTCGCCGCGTCGGAGTCGTACGTGCCGTCGTTCGCCTTGTAGGTGAACGTGTCCACGCCTTCGTAATCGCCGTCGGGCGTATAGGTGAAGGAGCCGTCAGACTGCAAGGAGAGCTGACCATGAGTCGGGCCCTGGACGAGGACGGCAGTCAGCGCGTCGCCATTTGCATCCACGTCATTGGCGAGCACGCCCTCGACAGCGAGGACAGAGAGCGACTGATTGCCCTCTACATCATACGTGTCGTCAGCGGCCTCCGGCGGCCAGGGCGGGGCGAGCCCCTGGATTTCATCGAGGCTGAGCACCCGATTGTATACCCGCACTTCGTCAAGCGTGCCGGCCATGTAACCCTGTCTGTGCGAACGACCAAGGTAGACGGAGTTGTCGCCGCTCTGCAGCGGCCCGGTGGCGCCATAATCAACGTTGATGGACTGCTCTGCTCCGCGTATGTAGATGTGCCGCCCCGTGTCGCCATCGTAGGTGGCCGCGACTTGCACCCAGTCTCCAACCGGTATCTCCTCAGTGGTGGAGAAGGCGTTGAAGCCGGTGGTCGTCAGGCTCTCGAACTTCAGTCTGCCGTCCTGCACCCACAGCTCCCATTCCTCCGAGCCGTACTTGCTGACCAGCCCGTATGAGCCGGTCTGGGACGTTTTCATCCAGCAGACGACGGTGATCTGTGGCATGCCCTCAAGTGTCGCGTGGTCCGGCACTTCGACGAAGTCGTCGCTTCCGTCGAAACGCAACGCCCCACCCACTGCCCCTTGCGTCCAGGTTGGTCCGTTCGACAACGTACCGTGGTTTTCATATCCGGAGGAGTCCGTCGCCGTGGTGCCCTGGCCGTCATCGAGTTTCCACCAAGCCACGAGGCCATGATAGGCAGTGCCCACCTCGAGATGAACTGTTGCCACGTTCGAGTCGTACGTGCCATCGTTCGCCTTGTAGGTAAACGTATCATGGCCCTCATAGTCGGTGTCGGGCGTATAGGTGAAAGAGCCATCCGACTGCAAAGAAAGCACGCCGTGCGAAGGCCCCTGAACCAGAACCGCGGTCAGCGGGTCGTTGTTGACGTCTGTGTCATTGACGAGTACGCCCTGGGCGGCCTGCACGGTGAGCAGCCCGTTAAGTTGCGCGCTGTAAGAGTCGTCGAGCGCGGCCGGCGGCCAGGGAGGGATTGATTCCTCAATCTCCGTGGGCGAGAGCACCCGGCTGTATATCCGCACGTCGTCAAGCGACCCGTTCATGAATCCGTGCCTGTGGGAGCGACCGAGATAGACCATGTTGTCGCCGCTCAGGACCGGGCCTGTGGCGTCCCATTCGACGTTGATGGACTGCTCAACGCCGTTCAGGTAGATGTGCCGCCCGCCGTCGCCGTCGTACGTGACCGCCACGTGCATCCACTCGGCAACGGGCAACAGTTCAGTGGTCCTGAAGATGATCCCGCCGTTCCGCGTCTGGCCTTCAAACTTGAGACGTCCATCCTCCATCCTGAGTTCCCACTCTTCCCAGCCGTCCTTGCTGACGATTCCGTATGAGCCAACTGAGTTTGCCTTGAGACAGCAAATGATGGTGATCTCCGGCATTGTGTGAAGCGACTCGCTGTCGCTGACCTGGACGCGGTCGTCGCTTCCATCGAAGGTCAGCGCGCCGCCGTCAATGCCCTCTCCCCAGGTCGGGCCGAACAGAACGGTGCCATGGTTGTTGTTCAGGGAGGAGTCGATCGCCACGCTGCCTTGACCGTCATCCAACTTCCACCAGGCGGCCAACTTATAGTACGTGTAGCCTACGGCGACATGCGCCGTAGCCGTGTTGGACTCGTGCGTGCCGTCGGAGGCCCTGTAGGTGAAGCTGTCGGGTCCTTCATAGTCGGTATTCGGGCTATACGTAAACGAACCGTCAGGCTGAAGGGAAAGCTGGCCATGGGACGTGCCCTGGACGAGAACGGCCGTGAGCGAGTCGGCGTTGTAGTCGCTGTCGTTCGAGAGCACGCCGTCGGCCGCGGAAATGGCCAGGGGCTCATTCACCTCAGTGACATAGTGATCGGTCTCGGCCTCCGGCGGCATGGAGGGAATGACCTCCCTGACCTCCTGCAAGGTGAGTGCTCGGTTGTACACGCGTACGTCGTCAAGCCATTCTTTCCTCAAGCCGATGTAGACCGGGTTATTCCTGCTGAGGATCGGCCCTGTTGCATCGTGCTCATTGCACTCCACGGTCTTCTCGACGCCGTTGAAGTAGATCCTTCGACCAACGTCGCCATCGTACGTCACGCCGACGTGAGTCCACTCGTCAAGCGTCAACTCCTCGACGCTCCGGAATGAAAGATGACCGTAAGGCGTCTCGGATTCGAACGCTACTCTCTTGTGCCTGACGTGGACTTCCCATTCCTTATTTCCATCCTTGCTCACGACCCCGAAGTCCTCACCAGCGGCCTCAGGAGGCTTGATCCAGAAGGTGACACTCATCTGGTCCATGCCCCGGAGTGTTATGCTGTCGCTGACCTGAACGTAATCGCCGCTTCCGTCGAAGTACAGCGCGCCTCCCTCCATGCCCGCGGTCCACGTCGGATCCCCCACGAGCGTGCCATGGTTGTCATAACCGGAGGAATCGGCTGCGGTTGTACCGGAGCCATCGTCGAACTTCCACCACCCCACGAGGTCGTCCACGACGGTGCCGATGGAGACATCCACCATGGTTTCTCGGGAGTCGTGTGTGCCGTCGTTGGCCCTGTAAGTGAATATGTCGTGGCCCTCGTAGTCCGTGTCCGGCGTGTAGGCGAACGAACCGTCCGGCTGGAACGTAAGCTGTCCGTGGGAAGGCCCTTGCACGAGACGCGCGGTGAGCGGATCGCCGTTCAGATCAACGTCGTTGGCGAGCACGCCCTCGTTGGCCGGCACGGTGAGCGTACCATTGACGGCCATGGCGTATTCGTCCTTCACTCCGATGGGGGGCAGGAGGGAAGAGATCTCATTGTGCGTCAAGGCGCGATCAAATACCCGCATGTCATCGATAAGCCCGCTCACGCGGTAGCCGATGTAGACAGGGTTATCCCCACTGGCGAGAGGGCCGGCCACGGGCACTTCGGAGCCGTCGTCACCTTCGATTGAGATGACCTGCTGGACGCCGTCGACATAGATGTGCTTTGCGCCGCTGTCGCCGTCATAGGTCACGGCCACGTGAATCCACTTATCCTCGGGCAGTCTCTCGGTCATGGTGAAGGCAATGGATCCATTGACGGTCGTGCCTTCGAATCGCACCTCATTCGATTCGTTGACTTTGACGAGCCATTCAAGGCCGCCTGAGGAATGCTTGCCAATAATCCTGGGCGGGGAGGAATATTCCTTGTACAGCCAGAACAGGACGCTGATTCCCTCCATGCCCTTGAGTGTTTCACTATCCGCCACCTCAGCAGGCTGTTGCCCTCCGTCGAAGCTGAGTGCGCCGCCATCGATGCCGTCCGTCCATGAGGTGCCGCTGAAGAGCCTCGCGTGGTTGTTGTTGCCGGATAGATCGTGGACCGTCGAGCCGTCGGTCTCATCCATGGGCCACCAGGCCACGAGGCCGACGCCGAGGGTGCTCCTCACGAGGATTTCGACAGCAGCCACATTGGAGTCGTTCACGCCGTCGTTGGCCTTGTAGCTGAAGGAGTCTCGGCCGTTGAAATCGGCGTCAGGGGTGTAGGTGAAGGAGCCGTCAGACCCCAGCGACAACACGCCGTGCGTGGGGTCTTGCACAAGCGTGGCCGTCAAGGTATCTCCGCACGTGTCGAAGTCATTGGCGAGCACGCCTTCGCCGGAGAGTACGTCGAGCGCCTGGCCCACGCCGGTGGTGTAGTAATCGTTGAGCGCCACGGGCGCCTGCGGCGGCATGATATCGAGGATCTCTTCCCGGGTGAGGACACGATTATACACCCGCAGGTCGTCGATCAGCCCAGCGTAGCCGAGCCCGATCCGCACCGGGTTATCCCCGCTCCGCAGCGCGCCGGTAGAGCCACTGTCCACCCGGACGGACATCTCAATACCGTTCACATAGATGTGTCTTCCTGTGCCGCCATCGTAGGTCATTGCGACATGGTTCCACTGCTGGTAGTCCATCGTTTCGCGGACCGTGAACTTGATCGGGCCGTTGACTGTTCTCCCTTCGAAACTGCCGCTCTTGACGCACCATTCATCTTCTCTGTACGGGTAGTTCTTGGTTATGACCGTACCAGCGCCCTTGACCCAGAAGGTGACGCTCATCTGCTCAAACTGATTGAGCGTACGGTTATCCATGACAGCGATATGGCCGCCGGGATCGACCGCTCCACCGTCCACGCCTGCTGCCCAGGCTCCTCCGTGGGCCAGTGTCCCGTGGTTTCGGTTGCCGGAGGAGTCGTACGCTCTGATGCCTTCGCCCTCATCGAACCGCCAGTAGGCGACCAGACCGTCGTCCGGGCCCCTGACCAGTATGTCCACGGTGGCCACGTTGGAGTCACTCGTGCCGTCGTTGGCCTTGTACGTGAAGGTGTCGTGACCCGTGAAGTTGGAATCAGGCGTATACGTGAACGAGCCGTCAGCGCCGAAGGTCAGTGTGCCGTTCGAGGGGCTGCTGAGCTGAATGGCCGTGAGCGCATCGCCGTTCATGTCGACGTCATTTGAGAGAACTCCGTTTTCGGCCGTCGTGGTCACCGAGCCGTTTATGTTCGTGGTGTAGTAATCGTCCTCGGCCTCCGGCGGCGCCGCGGGGTTGATCGCGAGGATCTCTTCCAGCGACAGAGCACGGTCAAATACGCGCAGGTCGTCGATCGTGCCGTTGAACCAATACCGGTGGTCGCCGTAGTGGCCCTTTCCCATGTAGATCGGATTGCTTCCACTTGCGAGGGGACCCGTTGAGCCGTAATCAACCTGGAGGTGTTGCTCTCGGCCGTCGAAGTAGATGTGCCTGTCCGTCCCCCCGTCGTACGTGACGGCCACGTGAACCCACTCGTTCAAGGGAAGATTGTTCGTGGCAATGAACCAGAGCCGGCCAGTCTCTGTCTGGCCTTGAAACTGAAGGTTGCCCCACATGGAGACGTAGACGCTCCACTCCTCCTCACGGTCTTTGCTGATAATGACGCCTCTGCCCGGGGTATTGACCCAGAACATCACCGTGATTTCCTGCATGCCCCTGAGCGTGCTGCTGTCGCTCACCTCCACGTAGTCGTAATCACCCGGAAAGCTCAGGGCGCCGCCGTCAACGCCCGCGGGGGTCCAGACCGGGTCCAGTGCGAGCGTCCCGTGGTTCCCGTTCCCGGAGGAATCGGCGGCCGTCGTGCCGGACCCCTCGTCGAACCGCCAGTGAGCCACCAGGCCCTCGGCGGACCGTCTGACCTGTATCTCCACGGTCGCTGTGTTGGAATCGTCGGTGCCGTCATTGGCCTTGTACGTGAACGTGTCGCGGCCCTCGAAACCGGAGTTCGGCGTGTACGTGAAGGAGCCGTCCGGCTCAAGCGAGAGTTGCCCGTGCGACGCGTCCTGAACGAGAATCGCCGTGAGCGGGTCGCCATTCATATCAACGTCGTTGGCAAGCACGCCCTGATCAGCGGCGAGAGCCAGCACTTCGTCGATTCCCGTGACGTAGTAGTCGTCAAAGGCCACTGGGGGCTTGGGAATCGTGTGCTGGAAGATCTCCTCCAGAGACAGAGCCCGGTTGTATACGCGAAGGTCGTCAAGCTTGCCTTGTATGGTTCCGATCTTCAGGTCGTGGGAGCCGCTAACGAGGGGACCGGTGGCGGCGCCCTCCACACTGAGGACTTGCTCTATCCCGTTGAAGTAGATATGCCGTCCGGTGCCGCCGTCATACGTCATTGCAACGTGGACCCACTCACCCTCGGGCGGCTTATCCACGGCGGTGAAGCACACAAGTCCGTTTGGCGTTTTGCCGCTGAAGCGCAACCGGCTCCACGTGTTGAAGGTGGCGCCCCATTCCTCGTCGCGATGCTTGCTGATAATTATGCCTTCGCCGCGTTCAACCATATAGTAATAGAAGAGGACACTGATCTGCCCCATGCCGCTGAGCGTGGCGCTGTCCTTCACTACGACTTCGTTATGGTACCCCTGGCAGACCAGCGCGCCGCCGTCGATTCCCACGTCCCAGCTTCCTGGCGTGTTCAGCGTCCCGTGGTTTTCATTTCCGGAGCAGTCGTACGCGGTCCGACCTTCGGCTTCGTCGAAGCGCCAGTAGGCCGCGAGGCCGTTCGTGGTGCCCCTGACCAGAATGTGCGCCGTGCCGACGTTGGAGTCGTTTGCGCCGTCATTGGCCTTATAGGTGAACGTATCGCGGCCTTCGAAATCCGTGTCAGGGGTGTACGTGAACGAGCCATCCGACTGGAACGAGAGCTGTCCATGCGAAGGCCCCTGCTGGAGTGCCGCAGTCAGGGTGTCACCGTGCGTGTCGAAATCGTTGACGAGCACGCCCTTGCTCGCCGGGACCGCGACCGACCCGTTCACGCCCGTGGTGTAAAAGTCATCCATGGCCTCGGGCGGCTGGTCCGGCATGAGCTCTCTGATCTCGTCCTGCGTCAAGGCGCGATCGTATACGCAGACCTCGTCCAGCGCGCCGTTCAGAAGCCAACTGTCTCGCCTTCCGATATGGACCGGGTTATCGCCTGGGAGAAGTGGTCCCTCGCCCGGATTGCCCACGTTAATGGCCTGGTCAACGCCATCGAAGTAAATATGTCGTTCCGTGCCGCCGTCGTACGTAACGGCTACGTGTACCCATTGCCCCACGGGAAGCGGTTCCCTGGTGCTGAAGCTTATGGCCCTCCAATCCGCGGCCGTCTGTCCGTCGAACGCGATTTCCCCTCCGGGCTCGACTTGAGCACCCCATTCCTCGCTGTTGTTCTTGCTGATGATGCCGCCCCGGCCCTGCGCAGAGAGCTTGACCCAGAAGACAAGGCTGATGTCCCCTGAGATATGGAGTGACTCGCTGTCGTCGACTTTCACGTAGTCATAGCTGCCGTCGAAATAGAGCGCCCCGCCTTCTTTGCCCGATCCCCACGTGGGGTCGTTCTTCAGTCTTCCATCGTTACGGTTTCCCGAATAATCGTGCGCCACCAAGCCGTCCGAGTCATCCAACGGCCAGTAGGCCGCCAAGTCCTCTGTGTGTCTCCTGACGGCGATGTACACGGTCGCCGGCTCGGAGTCGTCTGTGCCGTCGTTGGCCTTGTACGTGAACGTGTCGCGCCCCTCGTAACCGGTATCCGGGGTGTAGGTAAAGGACCCGTCGGACTGAAACGTGAGCTGGCCGTGAGATGGATTCTGGACCAGAATGGCCGTCAATCCGCTGCCCGTATCAATATCGTTGACGAGCACCCCCTTGTCGGCCGGTATCGAAATCGCGCCGTCCCGCGGCACCATGTAGTAATCGTCCAGGGCGAAACGCGTCGTTGACAGGGCGATGAAGTTCACCCCCCATTCATTCCCCGATTTTGTTGTGGTCTCGGAAGACAAACCCGTTGACACGGATTGGTCGAGGAAGAGGTAACCCACTTTGTCGACGCTTATGGAGTACTCCGAAGAAGGAGGAATCTTCGCCAGGGCATAGATGCCGCGAGAGTTGGTCGTGGTCGTGTACGTTCCCCCGCCGGACCTCTCAGCCGTTACCGTCGCGCCGGAGACCGGAGAACCGAACGGGTCCGTCACGCGGCCGCTGATGATCTCGCCGGCGCCGGTCTTGTACACGTTATAGACGCAGTAGGTCACCGAATCGTAGTTGGAACCGCCTGCGTCCACGTTGGGGAGGTTGTACCACGCATCATCCGATCCGCCCCAGCCCAGGTTCAAGTGATGATACAGGCTGTCCGAATTGTACCCATAACCGTCACACACAATCGCGTGACCGGAAGTGCTCGTGCGGATGGCCAGAAGCACAGGCAGACCGGAATCAAGGTTCGGATTCATCATGTCGTTAAGGTCGATGCCGATGTTGTCGTACGAGTTGAACCCCTTCTGAGCCGAACTGTAGCCGAACACATCGGTGAACGCACCGGGAACCTGGTTGGAGTAGGCGCCCGAGCCGCCGGCTTTGTACGACATGTTCACCGCGACGCCTGAGTCATGGGTGAGCGCGCCAATCGCCTGGCACTGCGCATCGGTGATGGACCCATCAGGGACCAGCACCATGTTGCCCCATACGTACGGGCCGCCCCCCCCATTGCCGCCTCGAAGGCTGCGGGTCTGCGACACGCCGTCAACGCTGATGGTGAACGACGGCGTGCCAACACCGGTGGTGGGATATTGATGGAAGCGCATCAACTGGGCCATGGCCGTCGCCACGCAGCCGCAGACGTAGTTGTTGGGCGTGTAATAGTTGTAGACGTCTTTTCCGCTGACCGTGCTCTGGGACCATTTGCTCAGCACGAAGGGCGGAACTCGCAGGTCGGAGACGCTCCCGATGCCGGTTGCCTCATAGTCTCCAGAGGGTCCTGCTTCAGACAGTTTTTTCCACTTTCCTCTGGCCCTCAGAAACGGACCGGCAGGCGACCGCTCGAGGCCGGTGTCTCCGCGGACTCGGGCCATGCGTCCCGGCAGGTCGCGGCTCACCAAGGCGCCAAGGGGATTCAGCGGCGAAGGGTCGTACCGGCCCGTTGACGCGAACGCGACGATTGGCTCGACCAAGTCATCCGCGGGGAGAATGACGAAACCGTGAGGCTTGAGGTAGACAACGTAGTAGAGGGATTCGCCCTGTGAATCCGTAAAGGTTCTTACGCTCTCAACTTGACCTCCCAGCCCCGCCCCAAGCGGCCTGGAGTCCATCCGGAGCCAGCTCCTCACGGCCGCCGCCGCCTGAGCGGAGTTCCTTGGCGCCGCGTCGGCCAGGTGAGCAAAGGTCAGTGGGAACGCAAGGCAGAGAACAACGGCAAGGACGCTCGGAACTCGGCGGATCGAGCGATTTACCGACGATGTGCTTTGGATCCTCGAATACTTCGGTCCCCTCATAGCGGCTATCCCCTCTCCCGATCATCTGTCGGTTCACGTGACCTTCATGCTTGCCCGCGAAAGCGCGGCGCAATTTTAGCATCCTCGAAGGCATCTCACAAACGGTCTCAGACGATACCTGCGCTCCGGATGCCTGCCATCAGGGCCTCAAAGACGGCCCAATCACTTAACTTGTCCCGGCTAATGAGGTTGCGCTCAGTCGCTTCGTCCACGTGGCCTCTCTTCGATTGCACAAATGCTCTTTGCGCGACCTCTTCAATTGGTTAGACGTATTGCACACGAGGTTTCTTGGCGGGAAAGAGCATTTTTCTTAGAAAAACTTCTGGTGTGTTCTGCCTCGCGCACGATGGCGGCTAAGGACCTCCCAAGGCAGATTGCTGTGCGAGCATCCGGGCGGCGGCTCGGGGGCGGGCCCACAGAGCGCCCCGGGCCTTCTCTGCGCGCATCCGTTTCGCGATGCCCTACCGTTCTTCTCTCGAGGATGTGGCGAGCGCCTTCTCGACCCGGTGGTATGCGTAGGACGCCCCGATCATGAGAATACCCAGGACCAGGAACGATGCTATCCTATAGACTTCTTTTACCTTTGCCATGTCGACAATTACGAGCTTCAGCGCGGTCAGGCCGAAGAGCCCCAAGGCGCACAGCCGAAGGCTTCTAACCTTCCACCGGAATCCCACGGTCAGCATCGCAGCAGCGTAGACCGCCCACACGATGGAGAGAGACATCTGCGAGGCCCAGCGGGCCCTTTCAAAGCCCGTGATCGCGTTCCGGAAGTAAAGGGGCGTCTCCACGCTCAGAATCGTGAAGAGCGACCAGAGCCCGATCCAATAGAGTGTCTTTGCGATGCGCTGCTCTCGTGACGGGAAGATGTCAGAAAGGGACCGGAGGACAAAGCCGTACCCGAACACTGACAGAATCACAGCGAGACCTGCGAGGAAGCGACCATTCACATACAGGATGTAGCCTGGTTCCATCTTGAACCCATATCCAACGGAAGCGAGAATCGCCGCCACCGCAGCCGTCACGAGACCTGCAGTCCGCAGAGCATACGACCTGAGCCTGATGCCCGTGAAGAGGCAGCCTGCCGTGCCGGCTACCCAGAACACAGGCAGCAGGCACCTTGCCATGTAATGACGGTCAAGCAAGGCCAGATATAACCATGTCTCCACACTGCCGAGCAGAGTCAGAGCGAGAATGCCCACGCAGAAGAAAGGAGCTGTCAGGCGCTTCTCCTCCAAGCGGCAGATCGCCTGCGACCGGCGGTACACGGACCCGTATGAGAAGACGACCAGAATCGACGCGAGCGCAGCGAGAAAGCGCCCGTTGAGAAACAACAAGTAGTCTGCGCGCATACCCAAAGCGTAATCCCAGGTCACGAGGAACGCCACGACCACAAGCGCCGCCAGGCCGGAGGCCCGCGTGTGGACGGATCGGAGTTTCGTCCCGGCCGCGAGGAAGCCGGCCGAGCCCGCGACCCAGACCAGTGCACTCGCCCAGCGAACGGACTCTCCTCTGCCGGACAAACTAAGCCACTGCCACATCTCTATGTGCATCACGATGAGCGCGAGGAATGCCGACGCTATTCCCGTCCCGATCATGAGAAGCCGGTCGATCCTCCGGAAGTTCTTTCTGTGCAAGTAGTGCACGACCGTGCAGGCCGCTCCCGCCAGTGCCACGAAGATCGCGCTGCCGAATTCCCTGTTGAATATGGGTGTAAAGGCCTCTGTGTGCAATGGCCAATTGGTTGTGAATATCGTGCCTGTCGCAAGCGCCAGCGGGATGAGACTGCCCACTCTCACCGGAAAATACGTGTACTTGTAAGCAAGGTAAAGCAGCACCGGCCCCTGGACAGCCCACGCGACCGTGACGCCGTGGAAGTCGAGGTGTATGGGAATTGCGATCATCAAGAACATTACAGAGAGAGCAACAAAGCCCAATACCGCTCGCGAGTCATTCTTGATGCGTTTGCGGGTCAGCGATCCCAGGACGAGGTATGAAGCGCTCATGCCGAGTGTGACCAGGCCGAGGACGTGTTTGTGCGTCTCGTAAAGTATCGCGTATGCGAAGCCGAACGCCGCGACCGCATTGGACACGGCCAGGAAAAAGCGCTCGCCGGTGATCGGCGTCAGTCTGTACAGGTGATAGACAAACGGTGTCGCGAAGAACAGGAGGAAGAACGCATAGAGCCACAGGGTCGCGGGTACCATCGCCGCCGTCCCATAGTGCGTGTGGTGCCACCATGTGAAATAACCCCATGTGCTGAAGAACGCGATCAGGTCGAGCGCGCGCCATCGCTTGAAGAACGCCACGCCCAAAACACCGATATCGAGCAGCAGCAGGTAAGCGAAAAGCGTGTCCCTCGGGTCCTCGCCCGTTGAGAGCAGAGCCGGCGTAATGAGGCCGCCTAGAACGGCGATGAAACTGATTGGGATGGCGTCGTGGACGATGGCCAGGACCACGCCGCCCGTGGTTACGAGGGCCATCAGAACGAACACAATCTCCCGCGGGAGGAGTTCATCATAGAAACCATAGGCAGCGTAAAACGAGACATAGAGCATCGCGAGGCCGCAGCCTACAAGACCCTGGCCCAGCGGGCGCATGCCGCGAGTCACAAGGCGTTCGCCGGCTGCACAGACGCCCAGTCCGGCGATCACACCCAGGATCACGCGCCCCATCGGCCCGAGCCATTCGTGCTCGAATGCGTACTTGACAAAAAATCCCACGCTCAGGAAGAGGACCACCGCGCCGACCCAGGTCATCCATTTCTGCCCGACTTGCCGTTCGAGGTCTCGCCACCATTCCTTGTCGATAGCCGCCACAAAGGCCTTGGCCCGTTCGGTCGGCGGCTGTTTCCTCGGCATGGCCGGCGAGGGTGTTTCAGGGGCCTCCGGCGCGGCGGCCGCAAGGCCCTCCTCTTTGACCGGCGTGACAGCGACCTCGCGGATTTCCTCTTCCACAGGCTCCGGAGGGGGCTCTGCTCGCTCTGCTACGGGGATTTCCGCCTCCGCCTCGACTGGCGGCGGTCTCTCAGCTGCCGCCTCTGACAGGGAGCGCGCACTTTCTCTGAATGATTGTTGGAGCGCTGCGATCCTGTCTTCGAGCTTGTCAACGCGACGCCCCAAGGTCCACATTGCGTGGTCGCAGTCTCTGGCCCTCCTCGCGGCAACGATACTGATCACGAGAGCGATCAACACTATGAAGGCAAGAAGGGTAATGAACGCTCCCATATGGTCACCCGCCTCAGTCAGATGCCTACGAGAATCCAGCGAATCTCAATGAGCATAACGCCTCACTTGCAGAAAGCACGCATCGTGATCCTGCTCAAGCACTTCCACCCCCAACCACCAGCTCAGCCGAGACCAAGCCCGCGTCGCCCCGAACCATCGATACCCAAATCGGTCCCAGCCTCGATCTCCTGCTTGGTCACCTCAGCTGGACCTTCACCTCAGGTAGGCCGCAATGTCCCGCAACTACCGCTCTCTGCCAACGCGCAACCGTTTTCGGATAAGTCGCTTAGGATACAAGATGATGAATAGGACTAGAGCGCCCAGCCAAACCACTGCAGCCACTGGCCTGGCTATCGTCCAGCGACTATAGACCATGTCCTCAGGGGCCTCGCCCAGCTCGATTTCGTGGACCCCCCTGAACGATTCCCCAGCATGGGCAAACGCTGTGTCATCTCTGGCCAGGACGATGGCTTGAACGCATGGGAAGAATCCCACATACAGGATATCATTAATTGTCTTGTTTGAAGAGAAGTAGAGTAGGACCACGGGTTTTAGCAAATGCTCGTCCTCTGTTATGTAACTGATTGTGTAACTCTTTATGAGGCAATAGAACATTCCAAAGTAAAGGAGCACAAGAATAATCAAGATCAGCGCGAAGTAGTGCCTGCGAACCGTTTTCAAAAGAGGACTCAGCACAGATCCAGTGACCTCCCACCTTTTCGCATCGTGCCTCCGGGGAATTCCATCAGTCATGGTATTTTACGAACCATAGCTATTCGGTGCAACGTGGAAATCCGATGCGCTAAAAGCCTCGCCGCCCAGCCAACAACAAACTCCCCAACCGTCGAGAAGAATCGTTGAGCAGATCGATCCCGGCCTCGATCTCCTGCTTGCTCACTCTATACCCGAACTCTATCTCAGTGGAAATGGGAGGTCAAGGCCGGACAGATAACGATACCAGAACAGTGCAGCCCGGTACTCGTAATCGCAAGTAACTTTCACAGATGAGCACCTCGCTTGCCCCATATCGATCACACTCATCGCTCTCTCTCAAGTCTTATCACACTGATGGCGTCCTTGATCTCCTTCCGGATATCCTTCCACTTGAGCGCCCGCCAGCCATTCTGCGGCTTTTCTCTATCTATCCTATCCACTTGCTTTTCCAGTTCTGGAACGTACGATTCATCGGCCATCACGGCTAAGGCTCCGGCGATCGCTTTGCTGAACATGACATCGGCACTGGTGCTCAGTAGTTTCATCAGCCGTGGAACAGCCTC
>SDBU01005384.1_pt1 | contig 15337 bp, 12 predicted proteins | sample 2277071 | NCBI WGS metagenome assembly SDBU01 (sample SAMN10397929, study PRJNA504765) | marine sediment metagenome | isolation source: marine sediment core GS08_GC12, 126 cmbsf | place: Arctic Ocean: Gakkel Ridge, Loki's castle | collected 2008
CTGTTTATCGCTTTTGATATATTGTGAAAAAAAACCGCAGGCGGGAAGTATCCCAGAGTTTTCAATTATTTGAACAGAACGTTGTTCTTGCATAATAACCGTATCACGCAAAACATCAAAAAGTTCAGGATCGTACTTCCTCCATTTATTCGGTTTCAGCAAATAATCTATTTTTCCTCCATCTGTTTTGTTATCGTCAAGAGTCAACATCCAACACACGGTTGTCGGTACTGCAGGATTTTCTGTGAGAATCCTAATCAATCCATATTTGTAATAATCATTTATATCGCCAACATATTGATTCTTCATATCCTGTTTTTCCTGAATTTCAAATTTATAGAGTTTCGTTTTTGGCCTTGCATCCAATCTCTCACAATTCCCCCATTTCCACCCGCGGACATCCTGAAATAGGATTATCATACCCCCAACCCACTGTCAACATCTCAAAAAGCAACACAATTCACACCAAACCTCCATACCCTTATGTTTGAAATAGACTCCGCCCTCAAATCAGCATAAGACAGTTTCAGAGCCTCTCAGAAATATTCCCCACTCTCCTCGGCTGCTATTAGTAGTTCCTTATGGGCCGCATGGCATGGAGGAGGACGCTCAGCCTGGAAGCTGAGCTTGAGATGGCGGATGATCTTATCGATGACCTGAGGATCTTCGATATAAGAGATGCCCCTTATCCGACAGCCATATGTAGGGCACTACGAGAAATCCCTCTCCCTCTGGAAAGACGCCGATCCCGGCCTCCCTGAAGTGGACGACGCTAAGAAGAGGCTGACTGGGTTGAAAAGCGAGAGATCAGCTGACTTCCCTAGGACTACGATAAACCTCTCATTACCATTTTAAAAGTTGTCTTTCAAATCACAAAGCCAACGATATTGTCTTGAGTTGTTCACCACGGAGAACCTCTCTCAACGGTAATATCATGCGCATAATCAGTATAGACTAGAAAGAGGTCCAGGGATCATGGATTGAGCCCCTTCTTAATCGATTTGTCTGTCTGTAGTTGATCCAATTAAGAATAATCAATAAGATAATAATGTCGAAGCAATATGGAGGTAAAAAATGAGTATTAGACTAGATGGTATCCTTCCCATAGAAAACCTAAACGATTATAAGTTACACTTGGCTTGCTGGAATACAGTAGATCAGCCTTTAGATGTATTTGTAAGAAGTCGAAAGGAATGGGAGAGTTGGAATACTTATAGAGGAAAAAAGAATGATTTTAATAGGGATTTTATTTTCTCATTGATAGCCTTTCACCATGAACCAGATATATGGCTGTTTGGGGGAATATATAAAGTTCTATCACGTGGATCAGAGATCCATGCACATAGTTATAAAGTTGAACTAGTAAAAAACTCTCAAGAGCTAATCGGAAGGCTAAAAGTATCATTGAAAAGACCTGGCAGAGCAAAATCAGTTCTTTTAGAAAACCATTATCAAAATATAACTGTTTCAGAGATATTGAGAGAATCTTACTCAGGTGAAGTGTTTTGCGGCTATGAAAATATTAGCCATGATTTTTCACAACTTGAAAGTATTTATAGAAATGATAAGCAAGACTGGAAAGCTGCATTAAAAAATGTAAAAGGTGTTTATCTTATTACAGACAAGCGTAATGGTAAAAGATACGTAGGCTCAGCGTATGGTGACTCAGGAATCTGGTCAAGATGGGCTTGTTATGTAGGTACTGGGCATGGATGGAATGACGAACTGACTAAGCTTATTAAAAAAGAAGGTATAACTTATGCAAGAGACAATTTTAGCTTTGCAATTCTTGAATATAGGTCTATGAAAACTGACGACAAAGTTATTATTGACCGAGAGAATTATTGGAAAAAAGTGCTTTTAACTCGAAGTAGTTTCGGTTACAACAAAAACTAAAGCATAACAAAACGCTCAAACCAAAAAAATCTAAACCTCTCATAGCCATTCTATAGTACCTTCCCAATCACAAGCCCAATTGATATTGTTTCCTCCAGTTCACCACGGAGAACCACTCTCAACCGTTATATCATACGAAGAATCGGCATGGCTTGGATATCGCTATAGACTTGAGTTGAAATATCGAAGGATGAGTGAGGTTTGGGGCCAAAGGATTGAGCCCTCCCCAGTCGATTTGTTCACATGGGATGTACAGAAAGGAGGCTATGAAGATATAAATTAATGAAAAAGATAAGGGAAATCAGATATCTTAGAAACCTACATGGATAGCCCTCAAAAAGCTGTAGCCACCCTTGTCTACGAAGAGAAAAAAGAGGCAATAGGAGTGAGTGTGGTCAGGCGAAGAATGGAAAGAGTTGAGTCAAAAAATAAGTATGTCGGAATGGATTAAGCTGAGGAGTAAAAACCAATACTCCATTATCCATCTGACATTTAAAGATTATTATAATTATAAATTATTTAAGAAATAAATGAAATATCTGATAACTAAATATTATTAAAAAGATAACTTCCCCAGCCTTTTGATTTTCGGGAGATGCATCTCTTTTGCTAGGGTCATTATATTTTGTGTGACGCTGAATTTTTAAGATCAACATTCATGGATTATTTGAATATGTTTTAATTAAAAAAATATTGCTTTATTTTTTTAAAAATATCATATATTATAATGGTGAACAACATGGTGAACACAAAGCTGGAAATATAGTAATAAAGATGACTAAAGGAAGAATTCTAGGAAGAATAAATTACAATTTGCATCAATTAATGAATAGATTTCAATATTTTTTTTCCGTTTTAATATATAAAATATGTGATGGGTGATCTTTGCAATTTTTAAATAATTTTTAATGATCAATTAAAAGAATGGATTATCTGGATATAATAAAAAAGAATTCTAAATTATTGGCCTCAAGTTCAGGAAGAGGTCTAATAGAAAAAGCTAATGGCCGATTTTATACTCATGAAATTATTGCAGATCATATGATATCGTCAATTTTAGATGCGAATCTAGGATCTATCTCAAACTCAATTAACGTAATTGATCCATTTTGTGGAGATGGACGCTTAATTGAATGGTTGATTTCAAAGTCAGTCCACAATAGTCTATTTAAAAATCTGCTATGGAAAATTAGTATTTGGGATAATGACGAAAAAATTCTCAAGATTGCAGAGAAGAGGATATTAAGTGCTGCAAAAATAAATAGAATAAAACTAGATATTAATGCACAACATGTTGATACTTTCACCTTCTCTTCTAATTACTTTGCTAATTATCATATTTGTATTACAAATCCTCCATGGGAGACTCTTAAACCAGACAAAAGGGATTTGGATGGGCTATCTGATGAGGAAAGGGTAAAATACATAACAGCACTAAAGGAGAGGGATGCAGAAATAAATGAATTATTTCCCTTATCAAAGCCTAAAATAAAATTTTCGGGTTGGGGAACTAATCTAGCTCGTGTTGGGGCTGAAATTGCGATTCGTCTTGCAAAACCCACTGGTTTATGTGCTATTGTCTTGCCTGCATCATTATTAGCTGACCAAGTGAGCACTAAACTTAGAAAGTGGATATTTGAACAACACAATGTGATCGATGTTTCTTATTATGCTGCCGAAGCACGCCTTTTCAGTAATGTTGATCAGCAAGCGATAACTATGTTAATCAAACCTAGCTATAGACAAAAAACTATACCAAAATTAACATTCTACGATAAAAATAAGCTTAAAAATCCAATTAAATTATCGAAAGAAGATTGGATCAATATTTGTGAAAACGACTACATTCTTCCCATTCAATTCGGAGTAGACCTAATTAAGATATCTACAAAGTTTAAAAAATTTCCTCACTTCCAAAGCCTGGAAAAAGAAAATCAAATTTGGGCAGGGAGAGAGCTTGATGAAACTGGAATCAAAGATTGTTTGGTAGAAACTGGCGATAATTTATTTGCGAAAGGTAGGAATATAAAAAGATTTGGCATTAAAGATTATCCTGTAAAATATATTTCTAGTGATATAGAGAGAATTCCGAAATCAGTAAGATACCATAGACTAGTATGGAGAGATGTAGCACGCCAAAATCAGAAACGGAGAATTCATGCAACAATAATACCTCCGGGATGGATAACAGGAAATTCCTTGCACGTCGTTTATTTGTATAATGAAAATTTAGAAAATTTGAAATCATTACTTGGAATTTTAAGTTCTTTTATTTTTGAATTTCAAATTAGGATGTTCCTTGCTACAGGACATATTTCGTTGGGTGCTGTGCGAAAGGCACGAATCCCAAAGCTTAGATATAATGAAGTACAAGAGCTATCAAAATTAGTAAATAACTGTTTGGAGAATAAACCTCGGGCTGAGTTTGAACTAGAAGTAAAGATAGCGAAATTATATTGCCTCAATAAGAATCAATTCAAACAAATTTTAGCTTCCTTCAAAAAACTTGAGGAATATGAAATAAAGGCATTATTAAGTGATGAACTTTGGCAGCAGAATTTTAAATCAAAAGAAAAAAAAAATAAAAACAATATAGAAGTCTTAAGTAAGAGAATACCTAATCATTTTTCCGCCGCATTAAGCAATTTAGATCTATCAATAGTTAGATCAGTTCCTCCAGGTGGAAATTGGAAAAATATTCCAGAATCCATTCCATCGAAAAGAATATCGCAGATCAGAAAAAGTTACAAAGAAGGAAAGGGAAGTCGCTCAACTTATTATGGGCGCCTTAGGGCTGATTCACCTTCTTATACAATAAATACCTATTTTTATCGTCCGGGGAATGGGTGTCATATGCATTATGATTATAATGGAGGTCAGCATAGAGTCCTTTCTCATCGAGAAGCCGCAAGATTGCAATCATTTCCCGATAGCTTCATATTTATTGGATCTAAATCAACTGTAGCAAAACAAATTGGCAATGCAGTCCCTCCCCTACTTAGTTTTCAAATAGCAAAATCCTTAGGAAAACCTGGTCAATTCGTAGATTTATTTTGTGGAGCAGGAGGACTGTCTCTTGGTTTTATTTGGGCAGGATGGGAGCCGATTGTGGCTAATGATATAATGCCGGACTTCCTAGAAACTTACAGTTTTAACTTGCACAAAAATACTGTTTTAGGAGATATACGCAATAAAGAAGTATTTAAGGATTTGATTTTTGAAATAGAAAACAAAAGGATTAAAGGAAAAGACCTTTGGATTCTAGGAGGTCCGCCTTGTCAAGGTTTCTCTACAGCAGGCAACTCTAGAACTATAGAAGATAATCGCAATTGGTTATTTGTACAATACAAAAGGATAATCGAATTAGTAAAGCCGGCCGGATTTATTTTTGAAAATGTTCCTGGTTTGCTTAGTATGGAAAAGGGAACAGTTTTTTCAATGATAAAGGAAGAGTTATCAAAAACTATGAAAAAGATCACTACATGGATTCTTAATTCAGAAGATTATGCAATTCCTCAACGTCGAAAAAGAGTCTTCTTGATTGGCCATTCAGTTAAAAAGAAAGTGTGTTTCCAGCCTCGTTTTATTACAAGTGAATCTAACCAAATGGATCTACAGAATAGATATGCCAATTTAATAACCGTAAAAGATGCTTTATGCGATTTGCCACCTTTAAATGCGGGAGAAGATGGATCTAATAAAGAATACTTATCTGACCCAGTGAATCTTTACCAAAAATTCATGCGGTTAAATATTGATCCAACTGAATATCTAAAGCAACTTTGTTCTTTTGATTAAATTCATTAAAAGTCAAACCCACCTTGATGATTTCTTACATATCTTTCTTCATTCCAAAGTTTATTAAAAGTCTTTGCAATATGATCCATTATTTCTTTAAGATGGATCTTAGCTAATTTGAATTCTTGTGGCTCGTTTAATGTTTTTGGAATTAGATTAATATATCTACCCAGTCTCTCCACAGAAACATCATTTGAATAGATCAATGATCTTAGATAATGATCAAATCCTCTTATTCGTTCATTAGAGTTCCCTAAAATTATGAACAATTTACGAAGCTCTCTTTCTAAAAATGGACTCCAAATAACGAATACATTACGATTTTTTTTTTGTTGATATTCACGCAATGCAGAAAATGCAACGCGAAATCTTCTAACTTTTTGTTCAATTACATATTTTGTTGTACGCTTTCTTTTTATTAGAGAGTTAAAACAAGTGATGTTGTCTTTAACACAGAAATTTTTAAAATCGATTTCGTAATCTGCGTATTTAAGGCCCAAAAGAGTTGCCATAAATGTATAATACCCGGCTGACTCAATCTTACTGAGCAAAAACATGAAAGTATGTCGATTATCTCTTAATAGTTTACTTATTCGGAGTGCGGTTTCCTCATTGCACACACTTTTTTTTCTTAGATTCCATAGATTGTTGCAATACCATGAAGCCACTTTTTCTCCATTATTTTCTAATTCTATTAAATGGATGACATCTTCATAAGTCATTCGATTATTTTTAGCGCTATTACAAGCTTTGCATATCAGTCGGAATTCCGGTCTATGAGAAAAGCCGAGCGATATAGGACCGATATGATCCGCAGTACAAGGGGGAGGATGTCCATTGGGGCATGGGATGTTTTTAGTTTCTTTTGAAGATCTAATGATTCCAATTAGTCTGTCTGCAGCGATCCAATCTCCGTCGACCCAATATTCAAAAACTCTTCGATCTGTGGCATAAGATTGAAGATTTTCTTTTGTTCGACCAGGATCTACATTACCTCTACAACATAAATTGAAGGAATGAAATCCATCGAGACGATCAGGCGCATTTGACATCGCACCCGGGCTCAACATGGATGGTTCTGTAGGTATGTATTCTTTTTCAATCCAACAAATCCATGCACTCTTATTGTGAGGTAGATCTGGTGTGGAAATGGAACTAGTTTTGAGAAGATGAGGTAAATCGTAGTAAATACTATCGACATATGTATCTATTAGTCTACTAATAATATCTTTGATATGCTCAAAGGATTCAGAGAAAAATGATTCATCCACATATGGGAGCTTTAAGATACGACTTTTTAAAATTTTAGATGGATATGCATATCTTATATCCATCATCCGTCCACAATTTTTACATGGTTTTTTCTTGGTTGGATGTATTTGTTTCGCGGTTTTGCTTATCCAATGAGGAGATTCAGGATCAATCTTTATCGAAATTGCCCTTTTCTTCCACCACTCTCTTCTTTTATGGTGAGTGTCCTTAAACTTCCCCCCTGTTCTATTGGATGGAGCCTCCCATTGAATGCTTCTATTATCAAGGTATACATCAGGCATGCCTTCATAATTTTTGTGTTTCACAATGTATCTCACATATTCCAAAAATTTTGGATGCCCTCTTCCATAATCAGGTTTTTTCGGCATATCCCCTCGTCTAGACAATCGATTTAATGCTATGGAAACGACTTAGAGAGAAAGAAAATTGTCTATTTAAAATAAAATTTCTCTAATGATTTTACTTGAGAAATATCTTTCTTGCAAGGTTGTCTAGATTGTTTCGTCTCAGCCAAATTCGGACCACACATTATATTTCTTAAGTGATGGTTTACGACCGCTCTTTTCCTTCTAAATGACTCCGATCCCGACTTCCCCGAAGTTGACGATGTGAAGGATAGACTGGTTAGGTTGAAGGAATAGACTATGCCTTCAAAAGTGACAAATCCTCTCCCTTAATTTATAATGTATTTTCCGTGGGCGGTTAGCTCAGTTTGGGAGAGCGCGGCGTTCGCAATGCCGAGGTCGTGGGTTCGAGCCCCATACCGTCCACCATATTTAAAATAACATACAATGTTTGAAGGTCAGATCCTTGTTATCGCCGGAACGGCCGCCACATTGGGATTTATTCATACAGTTTTAGGGCCCGATCACTATCTGCCTTTTGTCGTGATGAGCCGGGCGCGAAAGTGGCCTCTGTCTAAGACGTTATTCATCTCTTTTCTCTGCGGATTGGGGCATGTCCTCAGTTCTGTCATTTTGGGATTTGTGGGGATTGCGCTGGGAATGGCTGTATTAAAACTGGAAAATATCGAATCTTTCAGAGGAGGTGTTGCGGCCTGGCTCCTTATTAGCTTTGGATTTGCTTATTTTATCTGGGGTTTGTGGCGTGCGATTAAAAACAGACCGCATAAACATATTCATTTCCATGCCGATGGAGAAAAACATGAACATAAGCACGTCCATAAAGCCGACCATACTCATGTGCACGAAGAAAAAAAGAAAAACATTACACCCTGGATCCTGTTTACGATCTTTGTTTTCGGTCCATGTGAACCCTTAATCCCCCTAGTTATGTATCCTGCGGCCAAGCATAATACCGGGGGAGTGGTTTTGGTTGCTTTAGCATTTGGACTGACTACAATAGTGACAATGCTGACAATCATTGCAGTGATGTCCTGGGGAGCCAGTTTTGTCCGGCTTGGAAAGCTGGAAAGATACACTCATGCCATTGCAGGAGCCATGATTCTTATTTCCGGACTCAGCGTTCAGTTTCTCGGACTTTAGTCTTCTAGTTTTTAGAATAAAGATTAATCCAATGAGATTTGTCGCGGATTGTATGCTGGGCAAGCTGGCCAAGTGGCTGAAAATCCTCGGTTTTGATACGGCCTATTTTTCTAGGATAGAGGATGATGACCTCCTTGTTTTTGCTCAGAACGAATCACGCATCCTTCTGACGAGGGATACTGGGTTGATAGAAAAATCCAAAAATGTTCAGGCCCTTTTTATCCTCAGCGAAAAATGGTCGGAACAAATTCAGCAGGTCATTGCAGCATTCAACCTCAAAGGGAAGACAAAACCGAATTCCCGATGCATCGAATGCAACTCGGTTCTGAGGATCCTTCCGAAAGAGAGGGCCAAGAACATGGTCACTCCATTCATCTATAAAAATGCAGATGTATTTTCGCTCTGTCCGGATTGTGGACGAGTATTCTGGAAGGGCACCCACTATAGTGATATGGAAGAAAAAATCACAAAGATTTTAGGATCTCAAAAGAGCTGAAATCCGATTATTCTGTTTATATTATCTCTTTTTATTTTCATTGATTTCTCATTTTAGGTTGCATAGAATGAAATCTCATATGATTCCCTCCCATAAAAAATAGAGGTGTTACCATGAGTATCATTAGCAAACTTTTTGGAAAATCGCCCTTTGAACCTCTTTATCAGCACATGCTGAAAGTTAAAGAGTGTGTGGATTTGGTCAAACCGTTGATGGAGAGCTTTATTGACGGTGATCAGGATAAAGTGGAAAAATATGCCAAACAGATATTTAAGGCTGAACACCAGGCGGATCTGGTGAAAAAGGAAATCCGGAGCCGGCTGCCTAAAAGCGTATTTTTACCTGTTTCGAGAGGTGATATCCTGCGTTTTCTTAAGGAGCAGGACAGCATTGCCGACTCGGCCGAAGACCTGGCCGCTATTGTAACAATGCGGCCCATGAGTGTTCCGGAAGGACTTAAAAAAAACCTGAAGGCTCTGGTCTATAAAGTTCTTGAGACCTATGAGTTGGCGATGAAAGTCTCCAGCGAGATCAAGCTTTTGGCGGAAACCGCCTTCGGAGGAGCTGAGGCTCACAAAGTCTTGGAATTGATCGAAGAGATCAAGCTGAAGGAGTGGGAAGCCGATTTAGAACAAATGAAAGTAGCCAAGAAGCTGTTTACGATGGAAAAGGAGATAGACCCTGTGTCGATTATGATGTGGACCCATGTTTTTAGGGAATTGGGAGCCCTGGCCAACCACGCTGAAAACACCGGTGATAATTTGGCAACAATGCTTCATAATTCCTGAGTAGAACTTTATGGATACTGGACTGATAATATTGATCATTGCTGTTGTCGTCGGGCTCTACAGCGCTATCAATATCGGGGCAAATGATGTCGCCAATTCCATGGCCACTTCTGTGGCATCTAAAGCTTTAACGATCAAAAAGGCCGTCGTAGTTGCAGGAATCTTCGACATGCTGGGCGCTATATTGGTGGGTGCCCACGTTGCCAACACTATTCGTAAAGGCCTTGTCGATCCTCTTGAGTTTGTTGATACGCCCGAGCTGTTTGTCTATGGTATGCTTGCTGCGGTGTTAGGTTCGGCGCTTTGGGTCAATATCGCTACGTATTTTAAACTCCCTGTTTCTACCACCCATTCCATCATTGGGGGTGTTTTGGGTTTTGGGCTTGTCAGCGTGGGAGCTGCTGGTATCCACTGGAATGTTGTGCTGTTGGTTGCTCTCAGCTGGATCATCTCCCCGGTGTTTGGGGGCATCATAGCTTTTACTATATTTTCGATCATAAAGAAATTCATCTTGAGTGCGGAAACCCCCATCGAAAGAACCAAAAGAATCGGTCCCTACCTAACAGGGATGGTTGCGTTTATCCTCTCTCTTTCTATCATCTACAAAGGCTTAAAGAATCTCCATTTAGATCTTGATTTTCTAGAAGCCTTTGTAATTTCATTCTTTTTTGGGCTCCTGGGATATTTGGCCGGGTATTTTATCTTGAAAAGATACAAGGAAAAAGATAGCGATCCTTATCAACAAGTGGAACAGATGGCTAATCCCCTTCAGGTAATTTCTGCTTGTTTTCAGGCTTTTTCTCATGGCGCCAACGATGTGGCCAATGCCATTGGACCTGTAGCTGCTATTTTCGCAGTTCTCCAAACCAGTAAAGTTGAAATGTCGGTGGGGATTCCTTTATGGATATTGCTTATGGGAGGTGGAGGATTAGCATTTGGTGTTTACGTTTGGGGGTACAGAGTGATGGATACGGTCGGTCACAAGATCACGACTATCACGCCGACACGCGGTTTTTCGGCCGAATTTGGAACAGCCACAACTGTGCTGATTTGTTCCCGATTGGGAATGCCGGTTTCAACGACTCATGTGGCTATCGGCAATATCTTGGGTGTGGGGCTCGCCAGGGGAATTTCTGCGATTAATCTAAATGTGATAAAGAGTATTTTTTCGGCATGGGTGATTTCTCTTCCGGCAGCCGGTGTGTTTTCAATTGGAATTTATTTTCTGCTTAAACTGATTTTTGGTACGGGATGGCTCTAAAACTCCATATGAGTAAAGGAGGGCAAACATGGATAGACACATAAGTCTTATCGGGATTTTGTGGATCGTTTTTGGGGGATTGTCTCTGACGTTTGGTTTTTTGGGATTTTTGCTTCTATTTGGTATTTCCTTTATCCCGGATATGGGGCCTGAAGCTCCTTTTATTCTGAGGACAGTGGGTTCTATAGTGGTTTTTTTCTTTGCACTGCTTGGGCTCCCAAAGATCATTGCCGGTATCGGCCTTTTAAAAAAGAAAGAGTGGGGCAGGATCCTGACTCTGATCGTATCCTTTATCAGCTTGTTGAATATTCCTTTCGGAACGGCTCTTGGGATCTATTCGATTGTCATCCTGGTCAAAGAAGAATCCATCCAATATTTCAAGTCCCAGGTTCAAAAAGACAAGTAATTAAAGGGACATCATACTTAATTATTTCTAGGTAAAATGAAGTATGTTCTCCAGTAATTAAGTATGATGTCCCTTTAATTATTGCGGGTTTTTTGTTTGTGCCTCTTTTCCTCATACATGAGACTGTCCGCTTTTATCAGGAGTTCATTGACCGAGCAGGGGTGTGCCGGGTTGTAGGAGGAAATACCTGTGCTGACTGACAGGAGTGTCTGGCGTTCTGTTGTGGCATTGTAATCATCAATATTTATTTTTAAGCGAGCTATAGTGGTGTTAACGCCCTTTATGTGATTGTCTATTGGGAAAATGGCAAATTCGTCTCCTCCGATCCTGGCCTTTATATCTGACTGACGGAAAGTCTTTTGAAGGACCTCTGCGAGGGCGACAAGTATGAAGTCCCCTTTGTTGTGGCCGTATGTGTCATTGATTTTTTTGAGGTTATCCACATCGATATAGAGGAGATACATACTCATTTTTTTTCGATCGGCCAGTTGGAGATATTTTTTGGCAAAGGTAGTGAATCCGCGGCGGTTGTAAAGCCCTGTGAGGGGATCCTCCAATGTCAAATTTTCCAGAGTTGTAATCATTTTCTTACGCTCTGTATTCAACTGGACTAGCTGCCTGAGAGCTTTTTTAAGTTTATCTTCTGTCTTTTTCTCCGTAGAAATGTCAACCAATATTCCTTCGTAGAAAGCGATTTTCCCTTTGGTATCCAGAACTGCTTTTGAGTAATCACGGCACCAGAGCGTGCGGCCGTCTTTGCACCGGATTTTGATGTTGGAGTAACTGGCCATTGCGGTCTCCAGCTTTTTGAGATGGTTTTCCCGGTCTTTTGACTTGACATAAAGGTCTTTGATATTGAGGTTTTCCAAGTCCGAGAAACTTAGGTAACCAAGCATGTGTATCAGAGTCTTGTTTGCCTTGATGATTTTTCCCTTTGGGCTTGTGCGGTAAACTCCAACAGGGAGGGTTTCAAGAAGATGTGGGAGTCGTTCTCTCTTATGATATTTACGGTCGGGCATGGATTATTCCCCTTAGTTGTTTCCCATGTGAAAATGCTAACCTATCATGAGTCAGAATAAAAAATCAAGATGCAGCCCAAAAACCCCAATTTTATTTTAAAAAAAATCTTAAAAAAATATGAGGTTAGAGGCAACCTTTTATGCCTGAAGTGCATCATGGAGGGTAAAGGAAAAAAATGTCAAACACTGCAGCCATTCAACCGAAAATTCGAGAAAGCTTATTGGCAGGCAGATATGATAAAATAATGCCCGAAGTGTTTGCCATGCATCACGACAAAAAAGAAGACAATGTCAAAACGGGCCTCGAGGATACTGAACTCATAAAAAATCTGGTCAGGCGTTCCCGGGAAGGGGATTCGCATTCAATGGGATTGCTTTACGAGCAGTTTAAAGGCCGGATGTTTAGTCTGGCCTATCGCTACACATACAATGCCGCATCCGCCGAAGATCTCCTGCAGGATATATTCATACGAGTATTCACGCACATTGAAACCCTGGATAAGGATGAGGCTTTTGCCGGGTGGATGTACCGCATCGCCGTCAACACCTGCCTCAGCTATCTGCGCAGCAACAAAAAAGTGCTGCAGCAGGCCGTTCCTTTGAGCAGTATTGAATTCACAGTTGGAGAGGATACTCAAAGCGTGTCCGAAAAGATGCTGGAAAAACCGCTGGAGGAAGCCATTCAAAGCCTCCCGACCAAGCTGAAAAGTGTGTTTTTACTTCATGATGTGCAAGGCTTTAAACACCGGGAGATCGCTCAGATATTGGGGTGTACAGTCGGCACGTCCAAATCACAGCTTTTTAAGGCCCGAATGAAGATCCGCAAAAAGATTGAGAAGAAACAACTCAGATGAGGAGACCAAAATGAGATGTTCGGTAAATAAACAAAAAATCAGCGATTATGTAGACAATGAACTCAGTTCCGCTGAAAAGCAATACCTGGAGAAACATATGGACGGCTGCTCGGAATGTCAAAAACTTCACGAGGATTTTAGAAAAATCAAAGCAGACGCCAAAGGGCTTGCGGAGTTTTCGCCTTCCGGCCAAACGTGGTTTAAAATTGCTTCCGGGATCAAAGAAAAGCAAAAGGAAGTTCTCCGTCCGACTCCCGTGAGACAGAGCCGGTTTGTCTTTTCTCCAAACTCTCTAGGATGGGTCGTAAGCGCTGCACTTCTTCTCTTTATCATTGTAGGCGCTGTAACCATCGTTCCGAGACTCACGCCGCCGGCCGCTGATTCACAGCAGTATGTTGTGTCAAAACTGGAAGAGGCTGAGCACTACTATCAGAAGGCTGTAGATGCGTTGTGGGAGGCTGTTTCCGTGCAGAAAGAAAATTTCGATCCTCAACTCTATGCAGTGTTTCAAAAAAATCTCAATATCATAGATGAGTCTATTACTGCATGTAAGGAAGCGGTTCTCAGCAGGCCTAACAATTTAGATTCTCGGAATTATCTGTTGGCGGTCTACAAGAAAAAAAGAACTCTACTGGAAGACATGATGGACGTCAGTGCATCTCCTTTCCAGCAGAGGGATGTGGAATCGATATATTAATATGTTTAGGGAGGAACGAAAATGAAAATGAAAAAAACAATGGTTTCGTTGGGAATGGTATTCGCACTTTTAGTGATGTTCGGTGTAAATCCAGCGGTGGCGGCTGAAAAGGTTAAGTTTGAGGAAAAATTTAACAAGACCGTGGATCTTGCCAAGGATGGGAAGGTCATCATAGGGAATATCTCTGGGAATATAGAGGTTAGGACCTGGAATAAAGCACAGGTTCAGATCGATGCCCTGAAAGTCTCAAGGGCCACAACTCTCGCTAAAGCTAAAGAAAATATAGCCAAAGTCAAAATCACGATCAAAGAGGAAAACAGTACACTGCGCATCAAAACAGAATATCCTAAAGGCCCGCATAAAAACCTGAGTGTTTCCATCTACTACACACTGATGATCCCCTCCGAGGCGGCACTCAATGCCAACAGTGTCAGTGGGAATGTCATTTGTGAGGACATCGGCGGCGACCTCAAGGCAAAAACGGTCAGCGGGAATGTGATTGTTACGGGAGCCACAAATGGGGCCAACTGCTCAACAGTGAGTGGAAGTGTGGAGGTTGATAATGTGATTGGTGATGTAAAACTGCATTCTGTATCCGGGAATGTATTGGCCAATGAGATCAAAGGTTCTGTTGATGCGAACACGGTCAGCGGCAGTGTCGTACTGACCGATATTACCGATGCGGATGAAATCGAAGCCAGCACCATAAGCGGAAAGGTCAAGTACGAAGGTGATCTTGCCTCAAACGGATACTACCATCTCAATAGTCTCAGCGGCCGCGTGGAGTTTATCGTTCCTTCTAATGCAGCCTTTGATTTGGAGGCAAGATCGTTCAGCGGAAGCATCCACAGTGATTTTGATATCACGGTGCGAGGTAAGATAGGAAAAAGATCTCTCAGTGGCAGCGTCAATGGTGGGGGAGCGGAAGTCGAACTCAAGACATTCAGCGGAAACGTCTACTTAAAGAAAAAATAGCACAAGCTTAGTCAAAAGAATTGGGCAAAAGAATTGGGGACAGTCCCCATTTAAATATTGGGGACAGTCCCCAATTCTTTTGACCCAATTTTTTTTGACATTTGGTGGGGACAGTGATAGGTTTGATCCGGTCGATTGATTGGGGATATTACACTATCAACGGCTGTGCAAGAATTTCCTCTGTTGAATAAACTGATTCAAAATAGAGTATTAATAGAAGTGTAAACATCGATATTTTTTATGAATTATTCAGGTTAAGAGGGAGGTGACTTAATGCCGATAAAGATTTGGTATATCTGGATGATTATTGCCGCGCTCTTTGTGGTGGGTGAAATCTTCACGGCCGGATTTTTCCTTTTATGGTTTGGCA
>SDBU01005385.1_pt1 | contig 15337 bp, 7 predicted proteins | sample 2277071 | NCBI WGS metagenome assembly SDBU01 (sample SAMN10397929, study PRJNA504765) | marine sediment metagenome | isolation source: marine sediment core GS08_GC12, 126 cmbsf | place: Arctic Ocean: Gakkel Ridge, Loki's castle | collected 2008
CTACTATGACTCCGGCGGCACTTTCTTCCTGGAGAAACTCACTGGCCAGGAGTTCGAGGTGCTTATTCATGCTCTGGAAGAGGAAGTAGACGCCGATGTCCTCTCGACTCCCCAGATCTTGGTGCTCACTAACCATGAGGCCGTTATCCTGGTGGGGACGAAGTTCCCCATCCTCGAGACGAATATCTCGGGAGGGGACTCGCCTCAGGTGACGACGACGCTTGAGTACTATGAGAACATCGGCATATTGCTCAACGTTATCCCCCAGATACAGGACGAGACGTACATCAATATGATCATACATCCCGTCGTGAGCGCCCTGGTGGGTTATGAGGAGGCGCGCGGCACCGGCAACGTCGTGCTGGCGAGATACCCTGTCATTGACGTCCGGGAGGCCGAGACCCAGGTCCTCATCGAAGACGGGCAGACCATCGTTATCGGCGGCCTGCTCAAGGATGTCGTGAGCGAAAGCATCATTGGTGTGCCCCTGCTGCGCCGCATCCCCCTGCTCGGCCGACTGTTTGAGAGAAAGACCCAGGATACGGAGAAAGTCGACCTGATTATCTTCCTGTCCGCTTCCATTATTGCTGAGCCTGGCGAGGCCACCAAGCCGAAGCTGGAAAGCCACCGGGATCTGCCTGCCGAGGAAGACCCTGAAGCCGAGTAGCCGGACGCCCCCCCTGCCCTGCTATCTTGCCACGTGCCGGAACCAGAACCTGCCGGCCAGCTCGCTTTCCGCGGCCTCGAAGACCACCGGTCGGAACTCTCCGATGCCGCCACCCGGCAGCGTCAACTGCGTCACCCCGCCGATGCCGCGCGCCTGGGACTTTATCCCGCGCGTCCGTATGGTGGTGTCCTTTCTAAGCTCCCCTGAGATCGTATCTCCCACCACCACTACCAGGCCGCCGCTTTCGTCCCGCGTGATGCCTGTGGGCTTCTCTTCCAGCCCCTCGACAAACATGCCTTGGGCACTCCGCCCATCCCACACCCGCTCGTTGAAGTACAGCAACAGCTCCTCGATGTCCTCCCGCTGATCCTCCGAGACCAGGAACATCACATTCTCTGTTCCCACGTTCTCGTCCAGGAGGAACCACTGCTGTCCGGGGCATCTTACGCCGGAACCGGGGGGAATCGGATTGGGAGGGATCTCGCCCATCGGCAGATCGGGGTGGGTGTAGGGGAAGATCGGACACACCTTGCCCGTGCTGTCAACTTGCCAGACGTAAACCCAGCAGCGGAAGTCGGGCCGGAAGACTACTCTGTAGTAATCCGCACCGGATCGGAGCTCGTCTCCCTCTGCAACGGCCACTGGTTGGCCTGCTCGCCCTGTGGCCTTGACGACCGACATCTCGACCTTATGCATAGTGCCGTCGCCCAGCTTGCGAGAGCGAGAACGGCTCAGCCATAAGACGTACAGCTTCTTGAGTCGCTGGGTGTAGATCGAGCCGTAGTTGCTCTCGGCGAACCGCAGGAGGCCGCTGAGCTTCTTCAGTTCAGGGGCAGTCTCCTCTGCCAGCTCATTTAACTCGCTCTCTTCCTGGCACATGCGCAGGGCACGTTCGGCCGTTGTGCGCCGTTCGCCACGTGGCTCGAGCTTCAAGTAGGCCTGCGCGTGCTCGGCGACGGCCGCGCGGTCCCTCGGCTCTTTCCGGTAGGCGAGAGCCATCAGTTCGTAGTGGGCTGCGGCATGGTCGGGATCGGAGCCCAGAGCCTTCGTGAAGGAGTCCCATGCCTCTCCATCGTTGCCGAGCCGTTCTTGGAGGACGCCTCTATAGTAGTGTGCCTGGACCACCTTCTTGTTGCCCTCTACCTGATGCCCGACCGTGAAGCCCGATGGCCCGGCGGCCGCCGCAGCCGTCAGATCCTCAAGCGCCCTGCGCAGGGCGCGCGGTTCGACGGTCCCGGACTCGAGGACAGCCAGCCCCCGGTTATAGTGGCCTATTGCGAAGTCGGGCTCAATCTTGAGTACGCGGTTAAAGTATTCGTCAGCTTTGGCGTAGTCCTGGCGCTCGAACCAGATGTGACCGGCGTTGTTCAAGGCAAGGTAGTAAGACTCGTCAAGTTCAATGGCGCGGGCGTAGTATTTGAGCGCCGTGTCGGGCGTCTTCTCTTCGAAGGCGTACAGATTCCCCAGCCGATAGAAGATGGGCGCGTGCTCCTTCTTGAGTCCCAACTGCGTCGCCATGTCTTCAGCTTCCCGGTAGAGCCTGAGGGCATCCTCGTGGCGGCGGAAGTCGTAGGCCCTGTCCGCCTCGGCCACTTTCTCGCCCACCTTGCCCGCCCACACAAATCGGTCCACGTCGTCAAGGGGACCGAACGGCCTCGACCGCTGGCCTATGCTCCGCAACATCTCTTTTGCCCACAGCCCCGTGAACGTGATGTCGGCGCTAATGCTTGCCGTGGCCAGTGTGCTCTCTATGTCATCGATAGTCCCGTCCAGGACCAGACGCACGCTGCCCGCTGCCGCGTCGGCATCAACCAGCAAGCGTCCTATCAGCGTGTAGCTCACCGCCGCGAACCTCCCCGCCCTCGGCCCTTCGTCGACGTCGTAGTCCGGTCGCCGCATGTTGACCATCTCCTGCAGCGCGCGCTCCACACCGCGCCGCGGCGTCCACGTTATGCGTGGCGAGGTATCTACTTCCACCAAGCGGGGCAGCAGCAGGTCCTCGAAGATGGCGGCCACGGACCGCAGCCCGGGTTCGGTGACCTTCAGCGGCCATATCTTGGCCGTCGCTCCCTTGCTTGTCAGGGCGGAGATCTTCGTTGCGATCTCTTGGGCAAGCGCTGCCAGGCGCTGCTCTTGCACTTGTTGAGGCGATGGCTTGGCTTCCTCTGCCGCAACGGCAGGTTGCGTCGTTCTCGGGCCGGTCGTTGCGGGGGATTTGCGGGACGGCGGCGCCTCTCGTACCTGGCCGGTCATTCCACAAGCCGCAATGAGCATGACGGCCATCAACGCTGCGAATCCAACGCCCGCGCGGATCGTGCGGTCCATGTGCTGGTCCCCTGGACGGACTTGTTCGTAAGCTGACAGAGTCGTGACGTACAAGAAGATTTTAAGCTTGAAAGACTCGATAGGCAAGCATAGAATCATGAGTTAGAGCGCTTCGGACCAGGCAAACCTAACTGAGTGAGGCTTCAATGCGAAGCTGGCAGGGATCGTTGTCGAGGTCGGCTCGGCGACGGTGGATCGCCGTCTTGGCCCTCGTCCTGGCCGTCTCGGGTTGCGGGACCACGCAGGCCCCGCCGACACGGAGGCCGTTCGATGCCTACCCCTCTGGGCGGTTCATGTCCGCGGTGGGCTACGGTCGAAACGAGAGAAGTGCAACGGTGGCGGCGCGCGTTGAGCTTGCCAGGAGTATAAGCGTCGAGATAGTCAGTGAGTTCAGCAAGATTGTGCAGTCGCGGCGCGAGGACGCACTGGTCAAGAACCTGACTGATGTTGTGGAGAAGACCGTTTTGTTCACGGACAATGACCTCGTGGGCACGCGCGTTGTCGACAGGTGGTACGATGCGGCGGCGCGCGAGTATGGAGCGGCTCTCGTGCTTGACAGGGCCGCGGCGGGCGCCGTTTACGCCAGGAGGGTGCAGTCGGCAGTCGAGGAAGGTGAACGCCTGCATGAGTCTTCCCGGAGCCGCCATGGGCAGGGGTTATACCCGGTCGCGCTCCAGGACGACCTGGAGGCCCTGACGCACATTCAGAGCGCTGTCAGAATACAACTGGCTGGCATGGTCGTCTGCGTCTCGGCGAAGCAACAGAGCTTCTATGACATGGTCCGCGCGCCCGTCCTGGCCGAGATAAAGGACCACCTCCGCGAGATGCTGCACGAGATCAGCGTCGAGAAGGTGTCGGGAGACGGACAAAGGACCCACCCAGGCTACGGGCTTAAGGAGCCGTTGCTTGTGCGTGCAACTGCCGGAGCCGGGGCGAAGGCCGTGACCGGCCTGCCGGTGCGCTTCTGGTTTAGCAAGGGGAAAGGCAAGGTCCCCGGCGGCGCCCAGACGGACGCCCGGGGTGAGGCCGTCTGTCGCGTTGAGCGCGTTGAAGGTGGCACCGGGACAGTCAACACCATAGTGGCGGAACTGGATCTGGCGTCCATGACAGAGCAGGCGGACCTGGCTCAGGTGACTGCGCCGCAGGCGACGTTCACCTACTACCTGCCGGGGAAGTCGAATACGTACGTAGCGGTGTACGTGGACGATAAGGTGGCCTCTGACACAATCATGGAGGAAGTCACCGCCGGTGGCTTTTTGCTCGTGCAGGAGTCGGATGTCCTGAAGGTGGCGACGGGGCACAACTTGAGAAGCGATGCGGACGAGGCGGCGCTCCTGCGCGTGTTCTCGGAACTTCAGCAGGTCATCGGTCCCCAGGGATTTCTCTTCATCGTTGCCGGTAAGGTTGAGCCGGGCGAGATCGCCGCAACGGAAACCAATGCCGGGACCTACTACGTCGCGGTGGCGGACTACTCGTTCAGGTTGCTTGATGCGAGCCTGCCGGCGGAGGAGAAAACGATCAGGGTGCTCACAGGGGACGGCACGGAGGCCTGGACAGGCGACAAAGAAAAGGCCATGCGGCGCGCGCGCAGAGAGGCCGGCAGGAACGCGTGTGCGGCGGTCCTGAAGGAGTTGAGCAGGCGGCTAAGCGGGTCCTAAGACGCTTTTCGGCGGGCGGTTATGCCCATAGGGTGCCGGTTGCGGCAGTGTCGAAAGGGAGAAAACAAGTGCAACGCGTGTCAAGGTGTCTGATGGTGTGTCTTGTGCTGCTCTGCATGAGTTCATTGCTTGGCTGCGCCACCACAAGGATAGTGACCCGGGCCTACTTCCGGCCGGTCGTAGACCTGAAAGAGCATGGCTCCGTCAAGATCGCCGTGCTCCCGTTCAGTGGGCCCAACTCCGAGGGCGCGGCTGCCACGATGGAGGGAGCGTTGGCTGAGTGGGGCTACTACGACCTGGTCGAGCGCCGCGACCTCGATGCTGTTCTCAACGAGCACGGCTTGCAGCGGCAGGCAGTGTTCGATCCCGAAACTGCCGTGCGGGTCGGCAAACTGGCGGGGGCTTCTCACGTGGTGTTGGGGGATGTCAGGGCCTCGTCGGTCGACGTGCGTTCGGAGACGCGATATCGCACTATTCGGGTGCGGGTCGGCACCGACTACATGACCACGACTAATGCCGACGGCACCATGACGCAGATCCCGGTTCCGAAGTACGAGGGCCGGCGCGAACCCTACACTTATCACACCATGAGCGCGGACGCGCGGGTGGCGTTCCGCGTGGTGGACGTGGAAACAAGCGGAATCCTCCACGGGAAGGAGGTCGGACACAACTTCAACAGGGGTTCGGCGGACCGGTCCGACCTTCCGACCGAGAGCGGCGTCCTGGCCGACTTGATGGCGGGCATCTGCAACGAGTTCAGAAAGCAGATTTGCCCCTATTCGGAGGAGGTCTCGAAGAAGTTCCTGAAGCCTGACAGCGACAACGACGCGTCCGAAAAGGATGTGGACAGGGCGCTTCAGTTGATTCGCGCAGGCGATCTGGAGGGGGCGGAAGAGGCCCTGAACAGGGCTGTTGAAAGCGCCGCCGATCACGCCGCCGCCTGGTTCGACCTGGCTATGGCCGTGGCGCTGCAAGCCCGCGTGGACGAGGCCATCGGCTACGCCATCAAGGCCCTCCGCCTCGACCCCGAGAACGACACGATCATCGAAGGCAAGCGGTGGATCGAGTCCCTAGCGCGTTGAGTTGCGGCTCGAACGAGAGGCCCGTGGCGCCCTTCGCTTTTCAGCCCGCGTCCGTTTCCGGTTGCACTTCCCGGGCTGTCCCCGCCGGCAATCCTTGAACTGCCGATCTGAATCTGCCCTCAAAGGTCCCCGCGTTCGGGTTGGATAACTGCAGGTCTCTGATGGTGGCGTTCAACACCCGAAGCCTGTCCTCCACGGGGCCGTGGTTGGTCAGGGACCCTTGACCGTGTCCGGCCCCCTCCAACCTGACGAGCAGCCTCCCCAGCGCGCGCGGATCGTAGCCCGCGTTGTAGGTGAGGATCGCCGCCCACCGGTCTGCCTCGTGCTCGTCTTCTATGAGGTAGCTCTTCAGCAGCGTCTTTTCGAGGAAGTCGCCCGCCATGTCCTCCAGGTGGGCATATTCCTGTGACCGCCATTCCGGAGGCAGGCCGAACTTGTCTTCGACCTCTCTGTCCAGTTCCTGTTCGAGTTCAAACAGGCCCGTTATGCCCGTGGCTTCGTCGGCGTATTCTTTCACACGCAGCCCGTGCTCCAGGCAGACGTGCACCATTTCGTGCGCCAGGAGCCCTGCCAGTTCGGCCTCGTCCCGGCATTCCCTGAGGAGGCCGGTCGTGACCACCACGAACCCGCCCGGGCACGAGAACGCCCCGAGCAGCTCATCGTTCTGCCATAGCACGATGCGGAAGCGCCTGTCAAAACTCAGCGGGTTCTCGGCCACATAGGCGGCCACAAGGTTGACATAGCGGTCCGCGTCCTGGTGCTCGATGATTGCGCCTTTCAGCTTCTTGGACAGCCGGTTGACCACGTGCAAACCCATCTGCAGCTGACCCAGGAAGTCGAGCCGCTCTTCGTGCGAGGTGGTCGCCTCGATCTGTCTGTGGGGCTTGCACGGCTCTGTGGCCTGCCAGAACTTCCGAACGTCCTCCGGGGAGAACGGCAGTCCCAGGATATAGGTCAGCTCCGCGCGAGTCAGCGCTCGACCGGCGGGAGCAGAGGCTACCTGATCTACGAACCCCCGCATAGCAAAAGAGGCGGACAACTCACTCAATTCAAGAGGTGCCGCCGCGAACTCGCCCAACTCGTCGGACGCATCGGACTCCGGCTTGACGTTCCGCACCGAGACCCACAGTATGCGGCTTGTCTCGTCCCCCCCGGCGGACGACATGAGTTGCTTGAATCGCGTCTCGTTGCGTGGAAACCCCGAGACGCGCAGCCACCAGCGCGGTTTCGCCACGGTTTTGCCGGGGATCTGGACGGTAAAGTCCCCGGGCAGGAGCGTCAGCAACTCATAGTAGGCGCCGGGGCCGTCGAAGAGCGGGCAGGCCATGCTGGTGACCAGCACGGCCGGCTCCTCTGCGCTGCACGGCGCCCCGAAGCATGCCCACAGGCCCAAGACAAACGCCAGCGACCAGGCCCGCGCTTTCATGCCGATTCACCCCCTGTCACATAGAAACCGGCGAGGCAGGTGCCCGTGCCCCGCCGTACGAGACGACAAGTCAGGTGAGATGTGCAGCTTCAAGAGAACGACTCCACCCGGGGCCCCGTCACGGCCCGATGCGCGAGTGCTGCGCGTCGAACTTGTCTATTGCAGCGTCAACCTTTCCCCCCAGCGCCGCTTCGACCTCTTTGCGTTCGCGTTCCTTGTCCTTCGTCAGTTCCTGATTCAGCTCTGCGAACACCGGGTCTGCCTGTTTCTTCCAGTACTCGCCGACATCATCTTTGAAGCCGGACTCTTCCCTGGCCAGCAGGTCGTAGAGTTCGTCTATCTTGTCCCGCTTCCTGTTGTGACGCTCGATCGACAGGAGGCCCGAGTTCCAGTCGTTGCACAGCGCCTGGTACATGAGGTTCACCGTGTTGACCCTCTCGTTCCATTTCTGCTCAACGGAGCTTCGGAACTCCACGCCCGGGCCGGCCCTCATGCCAAGGAGCCCGGCATCCAACGAGAGTCGGATCGCTTGCGTTTTCCTCTCGAAGATGCTGCCGTCGAGCTTGTCCATCCAGACCAGGGGCGAGTTCGGGGCGTCTGTGCGGGCCACCTTGACCTGGCCGGCGTGACACCCGACGAGGAAGAACGTGGCCAGCAAGGCCAAAGAAAGAAGCCGGTGTTTCATTCTCCGCCTCCCGATTCGGGATTCGCGTGCCGTCGCGCGCCGCCCCACTCGACCGCGTCAGAGCCGCTGTGCAACTGGTCCAGGATCGGTGTGGGTGCCTCGCTACTCTGCGGCACCGGGACGGGTCTCCAACTGCTGGAGGATCTGTTCGAGCGTCTCCTTGTCCTCGGCCGCCAGCGGGACGCCTGCGGCTTTCTGGATGGCTTTTGCTGCATCCACGCGCCTTATCCTTGCCAGGGCGTACATCGTCTGCGCCGGGCCCACGCGTCCTCGCTCGTCCGTCCACACCGCCACCGCCTCGCACCCTTCAAGCTCAGTGTCGGTGATGCTGGAGGCCACCCGGCGCAGTCGGTCCCTCGTGGCCGCCCCGTACCTTGTCTGAACGTGCAGGACGAATTCGTTCACGCGGGTGTGGATTGCCCTGGCCACGGCCGCCCGGGCATCTTCCTCCGCCCTCTCGCGCTGATTGGCGTAGTAGGTCTTCTGCCATCTGCCGACGGCATATATGTAGCCGGGCTTGGTGGGGGTCCGTTCCACCCAGCCAGGCGTCCCGCAGCCCAGGCTGCAGAGGCAAACCAACAGCGCACCCGCCAGTACCTTACGCATCGGAAACGCTCCGACTTGCTCAGAGAGAACGCAGCTATGCCCTGCTTTACGCTATTGGGCTGGCGCGGCGCCGGGGAATACGGGACCGGTCAGTGCGAAGGGGGCCTGACGGGCATTCTCCAGTTCCACCTTCAGCTCCTCCAAGGCCGCGTCCGCGTCCCTCTTGATCACTTCCGCCTTATAGCGCCGGATCAGGCTCTCATACTGCTTCTGGGTTTCGTTGAGCAAGTCACTGTCCACAGGGTGGACCACAAGGACATACAGCGTCCCCTTAGCCCCCAGGTCTCCCCCCTTGTCAAACCAGGTGTCAATCACCTGCGTGTCGTAGAGCGTTGCGTCGGTGACCTGCTTCCCTGCCTGCTGGTAGAACTGCACCGAACTGGCGCCCTCCTCGTCGTAATAGTCCTGATGCTTCTGGACGAAGCTCTTGATTAGCTCCGCGACATAGGCCCTCTTCGAACGCGCGAGTTCCGCCCGGGCGTCAAACTTGGCCATGTTGTGCTGAAGCGAGGTGTTGGGGTCCGACGGCGCTATGCCCACGCCGTAGATGGCCTTTCCACGGTCGCCGGCATAGGCTCCTGAGCCCTTCGTGACCCAATCCGGCACGCTCGAACACCCCACCAGCATGCTCACGCCGAACAACACTGCCAGTGTCGTCGCAAATTTGCGCATGACGCTGACCTCCTTAGTGTTACGGGCAACTTGCCCCTTGCCTTTCGACCCGGCGCCACCCCTGCACCCGATTCGGTGCCGAAAGAAGCGCAACACAATGTCAACTCTCCACACATCCTACCTAAAGGATAGGCTCCAGAATGTCAAGTCCCGTTCCCGCCTTCGCCAGGAGACGGTTAGCCACCCGGTATGGTGTCTCTTGCTGGAAAGACGCCGACAGCCCATCGGGTGGACTGCCGGCGTGTCAGTTCCAGGTGTGTCAACCCGCCCGTCACGGTCCTACGGACGCCATTACGGTGCTGAACCAATAAGGCAGTCCTGCTTCGACGATGGCGGCCTCATCGATGTCGCTGGCAGAGAACCGACCGGTGTCTGCGTGAATGGAGCCACCGGTCGTCTCGTATATCTGCCCACGGACAACGACGCGCCGCAGGGTCCCTGCCTGGACCGAGCTGTTGTAGAAGTCACCTGCCGTATAGAGGCTGCCCATGCTGCCCTCGGCCTCCACGATGGAGTCGACTATGCCGGCCGTGCCGGTCGCCTTGACCGAGCCGATGCGACCCAGCCCTGCCAACAGCGAGCCACTCACGTCCACTTTCACGCCGTCGATCCCTCCGCGGATGGCTATCAGCCTGCCGAGGTTGCCACTGGCGATGGCCACCTCGCTCGTTCCGGCGCTGCCGTCACCGAGGATATCGCCATCAATCACCCTTATGCTGCGGATGCCGGTGCCGGCTGCGATGCTATCGTTCGTGAGGTCAAGGTCGCCCTTCGAGGCAAGTACCGACCGAATGGAGCCGGAAGGCGCGCTGATGCTGGCGGTTATGTCGCCGCCGGTCCACGATCCGCCATTGCGCTTGCCCCTGGCGGCAACGGTACGGATGTCGCCTGTGGTGGTGACAACGTCACTCCAGACGTCGCCGCCAACAGCCGAGACATACCTGATTCCGGTGCCTGCGCTGACCTGCGTGGCGGGGCCGGCACTGGCGCCTATGTCGCCACCAACCCACCCGCCGTTGTAGAGGGCGATGGCGGAGACCTTGCCGATCGAGCCCTCTGCCGTCACGTTGCCCAGGATGTCGCCGCCCTTGGCGATGACGTTGCCGATCGAGCCCTCTGCCGTCACGTTGCCCAGGATGTCGCCGCCCTTGGCGATGACCCTGCCGATGCTGGCCCCCGGCAAGGTGTCCGAGGCCGTGATGTTCCCGCCGATGTGACCGTAGACGAGCACGCGGCCGATGTTGCCGCCGTAGGCTATGATGTCGTCAGGGAAGCCCCCTCGAGCGTACAGGCTCTTAAGGTATCCTTCGGCCACCACGTCCCCGGTGACCGGGCCTCCCTGGATGCGCACGTAGTTGATGTTGCCGGCTGCGTAGAAGCCGGTCAGGTTCTCCGTGGGGTCTCCGTCTATGTCGTCGGGCAAGGTCCAGCTGCATCGAACGATGAGGCCATCAATGGCCGCCCCCGTCAGGCCATGCTTAAAGAGGGCCCGGTTGACGTCGCCTTCGACGGCAAGGAAACCAAGAGGAGCACTCACGACGGGCTCGCGGTTGTCCGCGAAGGTCACCAGACCTCTGTGGCCGGACACTGTGATGCCCAGATCCTGCGTTCTGGTGCCGTCGCCGTAGAGGTAGATGCCGGCTATGCGGCCCGCGCCGATCCACCGCGAGTTAACGTAGATGTCGGTATCCGCATTGCGCTGGGCCCGACTCCACGCGATGTTGGGTTGGCTGATCCCGTTGCTGGGATCGATGTCGTAGAACGTGATGCACGCCCCGTTGATGTCAGCAGCGAATCCGCCGGGCACCATGGCGAAGTCGATGGTGCTGTCGGACTGCGCCGCAACGCTCAAGGCACCCAGGTCGTCCTCGGCTTGCGCGAAGAACGTCTGAGAGCCGAACGGGAAGGTCGCGGTGTCGACTCCCAGCACGACCCACTCCCAGACGCCGACGCCCACGACGGACCCGTCGCCCAGGTAATCATCCGTGCCCACTTCGAGGATGTCATTGCCGTTCACGTCCCGGTAGAACCGAACGAAGTCGACAGTGCCGTCAATGTCCGTGACGCCGGATGCCGTCAGTGTCAGGTCCTGGCCCGGTGCCACCGGGTCGGGAGCGCCGACCAGGCTCACTATCTCCGGCGGGCGATTGAGCACGTCGCCCGTGGCCACCATGGCCGGGTCACTCCAGGCGCTGTCGTCATCCTGCGCCCGGGCGTAGTAGGTCTCCGGCGTGGCCACGTCGAACAGGGCCGTGGTCCCGCCGGGCACGAGGAGCTCCCAGGTGCCGCCGCCCATGTCGATGCCATCGCCCAGCCACTCGTCGGTGCCGGTGTCGAATCCGCTCACGGTGTCGGTCTCGCGCCAGAATTCCACCAGCGCCACCGTCCCGTCCGCGTCCGTGACGCCGCTCGCCGTCAGAGTGAGGATGTTTCCTCTGGTCAACGGATCGGTGACCACCAAGCCGGTGATGAGGGGCGGATCGGTGACCACGCGCCCGTCTGTGCGGGAGTTGGCAACAAGCGTCAGATCGCTCAAACCATTGTCGTTGTCACGTGCTTGCGCGAAGTACCAGTACTGCAGTCCCGGCGCCGGGCCAGCGCCCCAGCCCGCCGTGGAGACAATGAGTTCCCAGTCGTCGCCGCCAATGTCAGTCCCGGCTCCCAGCAGCACGTCGCCGGCGTCGTAGGTGTCATCGTCACTGCGGAAGAACCGCACCCCCACCACGCTGCCCCCCAGATCGGGGTCATCCACGTCCCATGCAGTGAGGGTGAGATCGTCACCCTTTGTCACCGGGTCGGGAAGGTCCGTCACGTTGACGATGGTGGGCCGTTGGTGCACTTCACCCGTTGTGGATACCACGTTGCTCCAGATGCCGGTGATCGGGTCTTGCGCGCGGGCGAAGTACATGTGCAGACGAATGTCCCAGCCGGTCGTATCGGCGTCCGGAGCGAGCCACAGAGCGGGGTCTATAAGATCCTGCACCCCTACGCCGAGCGGGTCGTCCGTTAGCACGTCCAGCATGCCGTTGAAGTTCGTGTCGTGGTAGAACTTGACCAGGGTGATGTTGCCTTCCGGATCAACGACGCCCGCGGCCTCCAGACTCAACAACTCGCCTTGGGCCACCGGATCGGGGTCGTCTCTCAAGACACCGACGACGGGTGGGCCGTCAATGGTGCCGGTGGTGGAGATGGCTGGCACGCTCCATGCGTCGCTGTTGTCCTGCGCCCGGGCGAAGTACGTCTGCAGGCCCAGTTCCCAGCCGCTGGTCGAAATGTTCGTAAGCTCCCAATCGGGGTCTGACTGGAGCCGGCTGCCCAACAGAGCGTCCTGGTCGGGTTCCAGTTGCCCGCTGAAGTTGCTGTCGCGGTAGAACTCCACCTGCACCACGACGCCGTCCACGTCCGCAACGCCTGTGGCCTCCAGCGTGAGCTGCTCGCCCCGGCTGACGGGGTCGGGAGTGTCCGTCAGTGTCGTGATGGAGGGTCGCCTGTTGACGTAACCCGTGGTGGAGGCCGCGTCCTCGTCCAGCGTCCAGACGCCCAGATCGTCGCGTGCACGCGCGAAGTAGGTGTGCTGGCCGCCATCCCAGGTGACGTCGCCCATCCAGGCCCAGCCGTCCCCCACGGTCGTATCCACGCCCAGCCAGTAGTCCACGGCGTTGTCCAGGATTCCGTTGCCGTCCGCGTCGCGGTAGAACTCGACGGCGTCCACATAAGCACCGTCCACGTCGTAGACGCCCGTGGCGTCCAGACGCAGAACCTGTCCTTGCGTTACGGGATCGGGTGTGTCAGTCAGTCCTGACACGACGGGCCGCCGATTGATGAGCGGCGAGGCCGTTGCGTAGCTCCAGCCGTCCATGGCGTCCCTGGCCCGAGCGAAGAATAGGACCGTGTCTGACACGGCAGCGAACTTGATTGACCACGAGTCGCTCAGCGAGTCGTAAGCGCCGTCACCGACAAACTCGTCCGGTCCTTCGTCGTAGACGCCGTTCCTGTTGGTGTCGCGGTAGAAGGACACCTGGTCTATGGTCGGCGAGTCCGTATCGTAGACGCCGGTAGCCGTCAGCGTCAGGTCGTCGCCGTAGGGAACCGGGTTGGGGCTCGCACTGACGGCCGTTACCACAGGGCGGCCGTTCACATAGCCCACCGCGGAGACGGAATCGCTCCACACGCCCAGATCGTCCTGCGCCCTGGCGTAGTACATGTGGGTGCCCGGCGTCCAGCGCGGCGCCCAAAGTGGGTCCAGATCGTCAACGAGGACTTGCAGCGAGAAGTCGGCCCCAACCGCGGTGTCGTTGAATCCCAGGAGGTAGTCCAGGTTCGGGTCAAAGCTGCTGTCCCCGTCGTCGAGGTAGAACTCGACCAGATCGACGACGCCGTTGCTGTCGAACACGTTCTTCGCCACCAGGGTCAGGTAGTATCCCTGGGTGACCGGGTCCGGCTGGTCCTCCAGGCCGCCCAGGATAATGGGACCCGGATTGGTCACGCGCCCGCTTTCGCTGACTGCGTAACTCCAGCCGCCGCGGTCATCCTGCGCACGGGCGAAGTAGATGTGATCGCCCACGGCCCAGGTAACTGTCCCCTGCCACTGGTAGCTGTGGCCGCCGTTGAACTCGCCAACGTACGTGACACCGTTCGGATCGAGCTGCTCGTCGAGTCCGAGATCCAGCGCGCCGTTCTGGTTGGCGTCCCGGTAGAACTCGACCGATACGATAGCGTCGCCATCGGCGTCCCGAATGCCCGTTGCTTCCAGAGTAAGTGTCTCGCCCTGATCCACGGGATCGGGGTCATCCGTCAGGCCCGGGATCCCCATCAGGAGGCTCAGATATGTTGAGCCGTAGTTCGCGACGACCAGGTCATCGGTGCCGTCCAGGTTGAAGTCCGCCACCGCGATGCCGACCGGGTTCGTGCCAACGGCATAGTCCACGTGGGCGGCGAAATCGCCCTGCCCGTTGCTTCGCAGGACGGATATCTCGCCCTGGGTCTGGTTGGTTACCACCAGGTCAGTCCTACCGTCGCTGTCGAGCAGGCCGCCTGTGAGGAAGGAGGCCCCGGCTCCACCGCCCACCGAGATGTCCGGTAAGGCCGTGAAGGTGCCGCTGCCGTCGCCCAGGAGCACCGACACGTCGTCGTCGATGAAGTTGGCCACGGCCAGGTCGAGGTCGCCGTCCTCGTTGAAATCGCCCATCAGCAGCGACTCGGGCGCCAGGCCGACGCCCGGAGTGCTATCGACGGAGAACGCCCCCTGACCGTCGCCCAGCAGGATGGCCAGTTGACCCGCGCCGCTCTCGGCCACGGCGAGGTCCAGCTTGTTGTCGCCGTTGAAGTCGCCCGTGACCACGCCGATAGGGCTCGAGAGGCCCAGCCCCTGTGCCGTTGGCGCGCTGAATGCCCCGGTGCCGTCGCCCAGCAATATGCTCACGTCACCGGTAATGGTGACGGCCAGGTCAACGTCGCCGTCCTTGTTGTAGTCGCCCAGGGCCAGGCCCATAGGGCCCGCGCCGGCGGTGAACTGGCCGAGTACCGTGAACGTGCCGTCGCCGTTGCTGCCCGACCCGTCGTCGTCGCCCAGCAGCACCCACACGTCGCCGCTGCCGAAGTTGGTCACCACCAGGTCGGGGATGGTGTCGATGCCGGGGTTCAGGTTGTAGACAAGGACGCTTGTGGGCGCGTTGCCTATAGTGTAGGACGGCGTCGTGGGTACGGTGAACGTGCCGTCGCCATTGCCCAGCCACACCGAGAGGGTGCCCGGCATGCCGTTGTGGATCACCACCAGGTCCGGCAGGTCGTTCCCGTCCAGATCGGCGCTTACGACGGCAACGGCGGGCTGGACGATCGGCAACAACGATATCGCCGGTGCGGACGTGTCGAAGGTGCCCCCGAAGACCGGCCGGGTGTTTACGTGACCCGTAAACGTCACTAGAGTGGCGTCCTCATGCGACCAGTCGCCATAGTTATCCAGGACCCTGGCCATGTAGACGTGCTCGCCGGCCGGCCAGGTGACCTGGGCTGTCCAGCTCCAGCCGTCGGCGCCGTTGGAGTCCACGCCCAGCAGTTCCTGCGGGTCGAATACGGCGTCCAGGCTGCCGTCGTCGCGGTAGAAGTGGACCTTACGCGCGAGCGTGCCGCCGCTGTTCTCGCCGCTCTGCACGTCAACGGCGGTCAGGACGATGGCCTCGTTCTCGAAGACCTCGTCGGCCCAGATCGGTTCGCTGG
>SDBU01005386.1_pt1 | contig 15336 bp, 17 predicted proteins | sample 2277071 | NCBI WGS metagenome assembly SDBU01 (sample SAMN10397929, study PRJNA504765) | marine sediment metagenome | isolation source: marine sediment core GS08_GC12, 126 cmbsf | place: Arctic Ocean: Gakkel Ridge, Loki's castle | collected 2008
GAAGACGAGTATTTGCTCTGATGTGAGGGAGCCATACAGATCCTGTAAGAGATTGACTAGAGAAAAAAATGAAAGAGGTTACAAAACTCCAGGAATTCATATATGAACTGAAAGTCAACCAGGTGATGACAAAAGACGTGGTTTCCGTTGGCCCTGGGGTGAACATGAAGGAATTGAGGGAAATTCTTCGCTCAAATAGTATATCCGGCGTACCTGTCATTGAGGGCAAGGAACTGGTTGGGGTAATCAGTATTGAGGATTTCATCAAGTGGCTTGCTAATGGACAGGAGAATTGCTCTATAGCCGATAAGATGGTCAGAGAAGTGGAAACTATTATTGAGGACCTGCCCCTCATTGAGGCTTTGAAGAAGTTCGATAAATTCAGATTTGGTCGTTTCCCCGTGATCAAGAGGAAAGACGGAGAACTGGTAGGCGTAATCACAAAAGGCGACATCATCGAGGGCCTTTTGAGAAAACTGGAGATCGAGTATCTCGAAGAAGAGCTCGTCACCTACAGGGCGAGTCATATCTTTGAGGATATCGTTGCGGATAAAGCCATCTTGCAGCTCCAGTATAGTGTGAAAGGTGGGGATTTTGAGTACGCAGGTAAATGCGCCAGCGCGCTCAAAAAGACGCTGAAACGACTTGGAGTTCATCCACGAATTGTGCGTAGAGTGGCAATTGCAGTCTATGAAGCTGAAATCAATGTAGTTATCTACGCGGAAGAGGGAGAGATCTGCGCTGAAGTAGAGCCACATGAAATCAAGATAAAGATCAGGGATACGGGCCCAGGTATTGAGGATATAGAAAAAGCGATGCAGCCTGGCTACTCAACGGCGCCGGATTGGGTCAGGGAACTAGGATTTGGCGCAGGTATGGGACTGCTCAATATTAAGAGATGTTCAGATGAGATGAATATCAGTTCCACTCCTGGAGAAGGTACACTATTGGAGATTGGCATTTCTCTGGATTACGAAGAGGATTAGAAGGGTGTGTAAGAAAGGAGCAGCGGCTTTCCGCCCCATATTTCGATAAGTTCACGAAAGCTTTAGCCGCGTTTGAGATGAAGCTAAATGAAATAGTTGAGAAATTAGGTTTTGAGGTAAAAGTTGGGGCAGATCACCTGGATATGGAGATAACCGGTGGCTATGCAAGCGATCTGCTAAGTGACGTTCTGGCGAACGGCGAAGAAGGGAACATCTGGGTTACCTTACAAACACATCAGAATATAGTTGCCATTGCCAGTATCAAAGAACTAGCCGGGATCGTGCTGGTAAATGGCAGACAACCCACGGAAGAGACGGTTTCCAGGGCAGAGGAGGAAGATATACCTTTAATGATAAGTTCGTTACCTGCTTTCGAACTGATTGGCAGACTTTATGAGATGGGTATATCCAGTTTGGGCAAGTGACGTTGAGGGAATTCAAGGCAGATTTACATATCCATACCTGCCTTTCCCCTTGTGGCGAGCTAACAATGCTGCCTACGGCGATAGTCCGGCAGGCCAGAGGGCGAGGTCTTGATATAATCGGGATCAGCGACCACAACTCAGTAGAAAATGTAGACGCTGTAAGGAAGGCAGGGAAAAAGGAAGCTCTATTGGTCCTGGGCGGGCTTGAGATAACTTCCAGTGAAGAAGCGCATATCTTAGGATTTTTTGGTGATGATGACGCCTTGCTAAAAATGCGGGATATTGTCCACAAAAACCTACCTGGTGAAAATGATGAAGACGCCTTCGGGATGCAGTTGGTCGTGGATGAATACGATACCCCAACAAAACTCAGTGACAGATTGCTCATTGGGGCAACCAACCTTACCGTTGAGGAGGTTGTTGATTCCGTGCACGACTTAGGTGGGATAGCCATCGCTTCCCACGTTGATCGCGAGTCATTCAGTATTATCGGACAGTTGGGATTCATCCCTGAAGGATTATCCCTGGATGCCCTGGAGCTATCCCCGAATTGCGAATCCAGTGAGATTCCCAGCTATAGGAGTTATGGTTTGCCGCTTGTTACATCCTCAGACGCTCATTTTTTATCAGACATAGGTAAAACCACCACGACGTTTCTTCTAGAAACTCCTTCTTTCGCTGAGATCATGATGGCTTTTCAGGGCATTGAAGGAAGGGACGTCAGGATTTGATTCATTATGGAAGACCTATCTTTGCATATACTTGATATAGCCGAGAATGCCATCAGGGCAGAGGCAAAGATGGTAAAGATAGAGATAGTGGAAGACGAAAGCAAAGATCGATTGACCATCTGTATTGAAGATGACGGAAAGGGGATGGATAAGGAAACAGTTAGCAAGGTGCTGGATCCATTTTTCACCACAAAGAGCGGGAAGCGGACGGGCTTAGGGCTTGCTTTACTTTCACAAGCCGCTCAACAGACTGGTGGAGACCTGAGAGTAGATTCAGAACCAGGAAGAGGTACGAAAATAACAGCCACCTTCCAGTTTAGCCATCCAGATATGAAACCGATGGGTGATATTCTGCAGACAATGGCGGCATTACTAACTGTTGATCCATCAATCCGATTTATATATAATTATCAGGCAGATGACCAGAATCTTCATTTTGACTCTCATGAATAGTAGGACAGTGAGTTTCTCGTGATGTAGCAACTGTAAAGGAAATGTCTCCATGATTAAGTTCACTCTAAATGAAAAAGAACTAGAGGTCGAAGAGGGCACGACTATACTTGAGGCGGCTCTTGAGGCAGATGTAAAAATACCAACTCTATGTTACCACAAGGAGTTGACCCCTTATGGCGCATGTAGGCTCTGCCTCGTTGAGATAGTCGGGGGTGGTAGACCGAGTGTTCCAGCGTCATGTCTCTATAAAGTTACTGAAGGCTTAGAAGTCAAAACTGATACCGAGAGAGTTCAGACCGCACGGAAGATCATGTTCGAGCTTCTTCTATCCCGATGTCCCCAGTCTGAAGTGCTTACAGAACTGGCGGCGGAATATGGTATAACTGAGACGCGAATTAAACGGGAACAGACGGAAAACTGTCTTCTTTGTGGTTTGTGTGTTCGTGTCTGCGCTCAGGTTACAGGAAGACATGCAGTAAGTTTTTCGGACCGAGGAGCAAGAAGAAAGGTGAGAACTCCCTTTGACAAGGTATCAGAAACATGTATAGGATGCGGCGCTTGTGCTTACCTCTGTCCAACAGCTACGATAAAGATCGAGGAAGCGGGATAGGGGGCGTTAATATCTCTTGATTTCTGCGGATGTTAATGGTAAAATAGTTGGTAGAATTCTGAAAGGCAGTACTAGAGATGAAACTAGAAGAGATCTATGCTCCTGTAAAACAAGATCTTCATAGAGTTGAGGAACGATTGGAGTCTATCATCACTTCTGAGGTCTATCCTGTTTTCGAATCATACGATCACGTATTGTCATCCGGGGGAAAGCGGCTTCGTCCCGCGCTGGTTCTGCTCTCAGCAAAGTGCCTGAACAGTGATAGTCCTATGGTGCTGGATACGGCCTGCGCAGTTGAGTTGATCCACATGGCCAGTCTTATACATGATGACATCATTGATTCAGCAGATCTAAGAAGGGGTAAGCCAGCGGTTCACGTTGTCTGGGGCGCTGAAGCTGCGGTGGCCATAGGAGACTACCTTTTCTCACGAGCTGTAGAGATCCTTGCAGAATATGGGAACTGCGAGGTTATCAGCATACTTTCCAGAACGCTGAAACGTATGGCTGAAGGGGAGTTGCTAGAGACATTTAACCGCCGAAATGCGGAGCTTACAGAGGAGAAATACATCGACATCGTCTCTGGCAAAACGGCTTCGCTTATGTCAACGAGTTGTGAGATCGCGGCGAATATCACATCTGCTTCCTCTTCCCACGACGAAGCGCTATCCACGTATGGTCTCAATTTCGGAATCTCGTATCAGGTAATGGATGATCTTCTGGATCTTGTCTCCACCGATAGCCAACTGGGTAAACCTATCTGGAATAATATAAGAGAAGGGAATCTGTCGCTCTCAGTAATCCACATGCTGCAAAATGGCAATGGAGGATTTGACAGAGAACAGCTTCTATCAATTCTGTCTAGCGAGGAGATAAGTGATGCAGAGTTGCAGAAAGTGGTGGGTATGGTTGGCAGATCAGGGGCATTATCCTATACGCGCGGGGTTGCAGAGGGATATGCGGAGAATGCTAAGGAGGCTCTCACTATCCTGGAGGATTCCGCAGCTAAACAGTGTTTATTATCCCTTGCTGATTTCATAGTGAATCGGTACGAGGCAGTTGGCAGTTAGCGGGAGTCAATATTTAATAATCAGCGTGATTACTGACTACCTCAACCTGTTGCATTTATGTGAAATGACATTTCAGATATAGGGCGTGTTAAACTCGCCCTCTGTTCATCAAAACCCTGAGGAGCAAAAATGCCTATAGCTTTCTTTTCAAAACTAAGGGCCAGGATTGGCAAAATATCACTCAAAGTCAAGTTGCTGATCGTGGTCTTAGTGATTGTGGTGGTTTCGCTCTCTTCAATACTCACGCTCGAGATTACCGGTGCAAATTTCTTCTGTTTTAGCTGTCATGAAATGCGCGAGCATATCTCTACCTGGAAGAATACGGCGCATAGCGGCGTCAAGTGCAAGAAATGCCATATCCCATCGGGTGGCCTCAGCATGGTGAAGACAAAGATTGGAGCGCTTAAGGAGCTATATTTTCATATAACTGCAGATAAGGATTTTGAGGATATCAGAGAAGGATCTAATCATAATATCCCGGATAAAACATGCAAGAAATGTCATGAAGACACGCGGGATCTGATCGTCTATCATAATCTGAAGATAACTCATAAAGATCATTGGGAGCGGGGCATAAGCTGCACCGAGTGTCACGACAGAGTAGTCCATGGCCCCAGAGCGAAGAACACACCCTCAATGGAGACCTGCCGTAAATGTCATGACGGCGAGAAAGCGCCGGACGAATGTAGTCTCTGTCACGTTACGTTGGGCGAGAGAAAACCATCGACCTTTGATCCCCAGTGGGTTGAAGCTCATAAGCTGGATATTGAGCAGAATGAGGATACCTGTCAAAAATGTCATGGTCAGAGCTTCTGTAACGGCTGCCATACCAGCGCCAAGCCTCATGCGAGTGATTGGTTTGGTATACACGGTGATGAAGCTCAAAAAAGTGCGGACGCATGTGGGGTTTGCCATAAAGAGCGATACTGTACAGACTGCCACGAGATAAAGAAAGAACACTCACTGAACTGGACTGAAGAACACAACGTCAAGGCAAAGTCTGATCGTGAGGACTGTAATACGTGCCATAAAGAGACTTTCTGCGCCGATTGTCATACTAAATTTGTGAAACATCCTGATGATTGGCTGGAGAACCATAGTGAGAAAATAGAGGATGACCCTGAGTCATGTGAGGTCTGTCATACTGATGATTTCTGTATGACCTGTCATGAGTGATAGGACTGGAGCATGGGCATTCTCGTCCAATAGGGACTTTTGTTTCACTACATTTTGTCTTTAGTCCTCGAATTGGCGGGCAGTGGCCGCCCACAAGAATGATTCAACTAAATGACAAAGTAATTTTAGGAATTGAACTCTCTCCTGGAAGCGTTATAGTAGATAACGCACAATACTGAGTTGGACATAAGACTATGCTCAGGAAGTGACCAGTGGCAGGCAACCCGTTACTGGTCACTGATTATGGCTAAGTTGAAACCTTTAACCTATGAGATCTATAGAGATTAGGAGAAGAGATTATGGGTTTAGTAGAAGAGGGAATCGCTGATTACCCGAAAGATTCAGCGACTCTGATCCAGCATTACGGAGAACGGGCTATACAATGCTGTATTGATTCATGGAACCAATTGTATTCTCAGTACCCGCTTTCAAATTTAACGGAGGTGCTTCGACGGAAAAAACGACTATTTTACAGCTCTGATGTAACAGTTCTTGAACAGGGAGAAACCCCAGGGCGGATATCAAGGATCAGTTTTGGGATTAACAAAAGACTTACCGCGAGAGCTTTACGAAGGGATGGAGATTCATTACTTATAGCCGTGAATTACAGAATATGGTGGAACTGCGAGGGAGATCAGGTACGCGGTTGGTCAGACCACATTATGGTGGATGTTACGAAGGATTGTGTGACGCAGTTCCCTGAAATAACACCTGCAACAGCACATTTTCATTGCTGTCCACTTCCTTAGACAATCAGGGGAATAAATGGATGGAGCATCTGGTTGTCTATTATGGAGACTAAGACTGGTTAGTGTATGGACATATTGAGTGTCCGAGTGCTAACATTCGATTGATATGAAACTCCTTAGGGGGTGTCGTGTTTATAGATATAGTATTTCCATTTGCCTGATAAGCCCTATAGGGGATGTGTATACCCTATGGGGCTTGATAGCGTAAGAAGCCGCCTTTTCACACAATATATCATACGAGGAGAATTTGACGTGGATAAAATAGATGTCGTCTTGAATGGAGTTGAGGTAAGTGGTCACGCGGGAATGACTATACTTGAGCTGGCAAAAGAGAACGGCATAGATATTCCAACGCTTTGCTATATGTCAGAGCTAACCCCAACAGGGGCATGTCGTCTTTGTGTGGTGGAAGTTGAGAATGCAAGGACATTGGTCGCTTCATGTCTTACTCCAATCGGGCCGAATATGAACATCCAGACTCATTCCCCAAAGACGCTAAAAGCTCGCAAGATAATTGTAGAACTTCTGTTGGCCAATCATCCCGATAATTGCATGCTTTGCGATAAAGCAAATTTCTGTGAGTTGCATAAGGTCGCTATAGATCTGGATATAGGACTTCCTCGATACCGGGGGGAAAGACGCTATTATCCCATAGAAGAGGTGAGTCCTTACCTTACCCGCGACTTGACCAAGTGTATACTATGCCGCAAATGCGTAAGAGCTTGTGATGAGATAAAGCGGGAAGCTCTCCTGGGCATGGGCTATAGAGGCTTCTGCTCAAAGATTGTCGTGGACGCTGACGAGGAGATAGATAAGGACGTCTGCAAGGACTGCTATATATGTGTGGATGCCTGCCCAACAGGAGCGTTGATGAAGCGAGAGGAAAGCTCTCAGCGCAGGAAGAGTACCCCGCTTGTCATAACCGGGTAGTTATCTGGTTGCATAGGAAAGGCAGATAGAATGACTCAGAAGACTTTGGATAATGATACAGAATGCAGAGACCTGATATCCGTTCTAAAGGAAAAACAGAAAGAGCATGGGTACATTTCCCAGGACGTCATGGTTGATGTCGCCGAAGAACTAGGTACATCCATCACCAACGTATACGAAGTGGCGACCTTTTATTCCTTTCTTTCTACAGAGCCACTTGGCGTCAATGTAATAAGAATTTGTAAAAGCGTACCTTGTTTCTTCAAAAGCTCTGAAAGTGTTACTGAAATGCTGAAAAAAGAGTTGGGCATAGCTCATGGTGAAGTCACTGAAGATGGAAAGTTCTCTCTCCACTTGACCAATTGTATCGGGGCTTGTGACACGGCCCCGGCAATGCTGATAAATGAAAAAGTCTACGGTGATCTAACGCCTGATAAAGTCGTGCAGATACTAGACGAATACAAGGGATGATCAACGGCGGCGTGCCTTAGCAGATCGTCTGAAATCGACGAAATCGTCCAAATCGTCTGAAATCGAAAGGATCGTTTGACGGCTTTGACGGTTTCGACGACTTCGACGTCAGAGGAGGATATCTCATGCCAGAAATGAGAATCGTCTCAAAAAATTGTGGAATCATTGATCCTAAGGATATAGATAGCTTCCTGGCAAATGATGGTTTTGAGGCGCTGAAGAAAGCAAAAGATTCTATGACGCCAGCGGAACTGATCGAGGAGATCAAGAATTCAGGTCTGCGTGGTCGAGGCGGCGCTGGGTTTCCCACTGGTTTCAAATGGGAACTGACCAGTAAAGCGCCAGGGGATCAGAAATACGTTATATGCAACGCCGATGAGGGGGAAGTGGGAACTTTTAAGGATAGATATGTCCTACAAAATGACCCGTTTAGTCTCATCGAAGCTATCGCCTTAGCCAGTTATGCAATCGGGGCCACAAAGGCCTACATTTACCTGCGGGACGAATACCATTATCTTCTTGATCAGTTGGAAGGCGCTATTGACCAGTCAAGAAAAAGAGGATTCCTTACAAGCGATATTGAAGTGCGTGAGGGCGCGGGCGCCTATATATGTGGTGAGGAAACAGCCCTGATTGAAGCCATAGAAGGTAAACGGGGCGAAGTTCGCTATAAGCCTCCTTTCCCGCCTTCGGAGGGACTCTGGCATAAGCCCACTGCCGTAGATAATGTGGAAACCCTGATGAATATCCCCCGGATCGTTCTCAATGGAGCTGAGTGGTTTAGCCAGATAGGAACGGAACAGAGTAACGGTACCAAGATGTTCTCTGTATGTGGAGATGTAGAAAAACCTGGCGTATATGAATTGGTCATGGGCAGCTCACTAAGAGAACTAGTTGAGGAGTTAGCCCAGGGCAAAAACATCAAGATGATTCAGGTGGGTGGTTCTTCGGGGCATATTGTTCCTTATGAAGAGATAGATACGCCGCTTTCCTTTGAGACCGTAATGGGATCGGGTGGAGTCATTGTATATAATAACGATAGAGATGTAATAGAGATGGCAAAAATGGCTCTGGATTTCTTTGAGGAGGAAAACTGTGGGAAGTGCGTTCCTTGCAGGGAAGGCACCAAGAGGATGGCTGAAGCCCTCGCTCGACTTTCCCGGGGTGAAGGCTCAAAGTATGAAATTGAGGATATGGAAAGTCTGGCGGAGACTATGATGCTTAGTTCTTTATGCGGCCTGGGGCAAGCGGCTCCTAATGCAGTGGTTGATAGTCTGAAGTATTATAGAAGTGAATATGAAGCTCGGATTGGAAGCGGAAACTAAGGGGATAAGGGGATAAGAAGACAAGGAGATGGGGGGATGAGGAGAGAAGGTATAGGATTTTATCGTCTTCTTTGTTTTCTCTGCGGTAAAATTCCTGACAGTGATCTGATTAACAGGGGGTACGTCGTATGAAGACTATTACTGAACAAAAGCCTTTTCCTGACGTTGAGGAATATATCAAGCAGGATGAGAAGATATATATAATAGGATGCGGAACGTGTACCGCTATGGTCCATACAGGTGGCAAGGAAGAAGTGCTGCAAATGAAGGAGCAGCTTCAGGAGATAGGAAAGGAAGTCACTGGATGGATGGTAATTCCTTCTGTATGTGATGATATGACTGGAGACGCTCTGAAGGAAAATGCTGAAAGTGTGCAGGAAGCGGATTCCATCCTGGTGATGTCATGCGCTTTTGGTGTTCAGACTGTAGCTTCTTATATGGATTCTCTGGGTTGGAATAAACCTGTATATCCTGCCCTGGACACGCTATTTGTGGGCAAGGAAATGGGCGAAGCGGGAGTCTTTTCTGAGATATGCCGACAGTGTGGAGAGTGTGTCATAGCATGGACAGGCGGAATTTGCCCCATCGCGGGATGTCCCAAAGGCCTGCTTAATGGCCCTTGTGGCGGAACCGACGAGGGGATGTGCGAGGAAGATTCCGAAAGGGACTGTATATGGACGCTTATTTATAACCGTCTGGAAAAATTGGGGCAACTCGATCTGATGCGAAAATACCAGTCTCCAAGAAGTTATCAAAAATCACAAAGGCCAGGAAAAGTTCTGGTCGAAATAGAACGGAGTTAGGAATATGGCCAAGCCTCTGAAGGAAGTTCTTGATTCTGGCAAATTCGTGGTGACAGCGGAAGTGGGGCCGCCTAAAGGCACAAATATTGAGCAGATGGTACATCACATTGATCTGCTCAAAGATAAAGTTGATGCGCTTAACGTCACCGATAATCAAAGCTCTGTAATGCGCTACCCCTCTTTGGGTGCTGCAATTGCCGTGAAGGAGCAAGGCGGAGAGCCAGTTCTGCAGATGACTGGCAGAGACAGGAATAGGCTGGCGCTGGAGTCTGACCTGCTTTTCGCTTATGCCAGGGGAATAAGAACTGTCCTTTGTCTGACTGGTGATTCGGTCAAAATAGGAGATCATAAGGACGCTAAAGGCGTATTTGATCTGGATTCGGTCCAGTTGATAAGAATGGTCCGCCTTATGGAATCTGGCAAGGACCTGGGCGGTAATGAACTCGATGGCGCAGTGAAGTTTTGTGTAGGAGCCACCGTTACCCCTGAGGCCAATCCCATTGGGCCGCAGTTGATGAAATTCGAGAAAAAGATCGAGTCTGGAGCGGAATTTTTCCAGACACAGGCCATCTATGATCTGGATAACTTCAGAAAATTTATGGAGTATGCTCGTCAGTTTGACATCAAAATCCTGGCGGGGCTGGTGCTTCTGGTATCGGCAGGCATGGCGAGGTTCATGAACAAAAACGTCCCTGGTATATTTGTCCCTGATGAACTGATAGACGAGATGGCCAGTGTCCCCAAAGGTAAAGGCAACGCTCTTCGGAAGGGCATCGAGATTGCCAGCCGAATGATCAGAACGCTGAAAGAAGAAGCCATTTGCGATGGCGTACACATTATGGCAATAGGCAAGGAAGAAGCTGTACCCGATATTCTGTCAGAAGCCGGGCTAACAGGTAATTGATCTCCGTAAAATCCCGGGAGTTCTGAACTACGGGAAAGAAGGGGCGACCATGGCATCTATCGAGTTGATCGAGGAAACAGAGGCTACGGGAAAGGTCAAAGAGATCTACGAGGAGATCAAAGAATCGCTGGGGATTGATTTTGTTCCTAATATGTACAAAGCGATGGCTCATAGGCCAGGTTACCTGGAGGCAAATTGGGGCAAGATCAAAGCAGTGATGCAGCAGGAAGGGAAGCTGGACAATTTGACAAAGGAGATCATCGCGGTGGCAGTATCATCCGTGATGGGATGCAACTACTGAATCTCAGTTCATACTTCCGCGGTGCGGAAGCTGGGGCTGGACGATGAAGGCGTCGTTGAGCTAATGTCCGTTGTGGATCTGTTCAGCGGTCTCAGCAAACTACTGACTGGCTTGCAGGTAGAAATGGATGAAAAGCCCTGGCACGGCTGAGGCTAAGTACCTGGATGCCGTGAGCATCTGATTCGATGGGTGAGTTTGATAAGAAGTAAGGGATTGCCAAACCTGAATATAGGGGACCTCATTATGAGGGAAAGAGAAAAAGGGTATTGGTTCGCATTGCACTCACTGTCTTACTTACACTTGGGGCGCTTACACCGTCATTCCCAATGGCTCTGCCGGTAAGGAGAATTACCTGGGATACCATGCGGTCTGTCCTTTTGCTCCTTTCAGCACACTGATCTGCCTTGCCGCTGTCGCAGTGGTCTGTATTCTCAGGAGTAAGAAACTCAAGACGGATGAAACGGAACAGGATGTATAGTTAGTTTAGCTAATATGCTGAATTATTCAGTTGACAGATATGCAAATATCGCTTATCATATATAAGGCCAAAAATTGATCTAACGCATACGCATCACACCCGGATCTCTGTCAGGCCGGTGGCGCAAATGCTGTTGTTCTGCCCTATTAATGGAAGATCCAGCGACAATCTAAAATGAAACTTGCGATAACAGGAAAAGGTGGCACTGGTAAAACCACGCTGTCAGTGCTCTTAGCGCGCTCTTTTGCAGAGGATGGCCGAACGGTTATCCTGGTGGACGCTGATCCAGCAACCAATCTGGCCACAACGCTTGGGATTGCCAACGCAGAGAAGATTACCCCTATATCGGAAATGCGAGAGTTGATCGAAGAGCGGATGGAAGTTGACTATGACCGTCCTGCGGCCATGTATAAGCTAAACCCAAAGGTGGATGATATACCTGAAAAATACTGGGTGGAGAAGGATGGCATTAAAGTCCTGATTATGGGAACAATCCAGGAAGGTGGTTCAGGATGCGCATGTCCTCAGAACTCTTTTCTGAAGGCGCTCCTCATGAACCTTTTTTTTGGCCGTGATGAAGTTGTCATCCTGGATATGGAGGCGGGTATAGAACATATCGGTAGAGGTACAGCATCGGCGGTGGATGCCTTCATAGTGATGCTGGAAGCGAGCAGGCAGAGCATGGAAACGGGACGAAAAATTGTCAGACTCGCTAAACAGATAGGGATCAAAAAAGTGCTGGCTGTGGGAAGCAAAATCAGAAATGACAAACAACAGAAATTCATTCAGGATAATGTTGATTTTGTTACGTTAGCAGGCTTTTTATCTTACAGTGAGGAACTACTTTTTTCCACTATGGAAGGGACTGGGCAGATTAAGCCGCCTTCCAATATGGTTGATGAAGTTGAAAAGTTAAGAAAGGCTCTGGAATCTTCATTATTTTCGAGTAATGATTAAGATACAGAATAACTCAGGATAAGCATAAAACATCAGAATATCGTAGGGCTGTCGAAACCGCTTCTGATCCTGGCAACTTAGACGATTTCGACGCTTTTGACGATTTAGACGATCGGTCAGTTATTACTTTATATCAGGAGGCAGAAAAATGGCCAAGAAACAGAGGACTATTGAAGAAAAATCATTCGATCCCGCTGCTCAAGCAATGCTCAGAGTTGCTGAAGCGGATGGCATTGAATTGATTTGGGATAGATATGAAAAACAGACACCGAACTGTCGATTTGGCTCAACGGGAAGGTGCTGTCGCGCTTGCGTGATGGGGCCGTGTAACATCGTTCCCGGTAGAAAGGATGTCGGCACGTGCGGAGCGGATGTTGATACCATTGCAGCCAGGAATTTTCTCAGAATGATCGCCACAGGCGCTGCAGCCCACTCAGACCATGGTAGGGAAGTTGTCCTGACCTTTATCAAAGCAGCTAAAGGCGAGGTCCCTGGCTATGAAATAAAGGACGAACAGAAACTAAAACAGATAGCCGACATTCTGGAAATTCCAACAGACGGCAGGACCAAAGAAGAAATCGCGTTGGACGTGGGCCAGGCAGCGCTTGAGGACTTCACCGGGCAGGACGGAGAGATAAAATTCATTCGCCGCGCTCCCCAGAAGCGGCAGGATCTCTGGCGGGAACTTGGCGTTGTCCCCAGAGGCGTCGATAGAGAAGTTGTGGAGTCCATGCACCGCACTCACATAGGTGTTGACCAGGATTACGAACATATACTGCTTCAGGGAACCAGAACGGCTCTGGCGGACGGTTGGGGCGGCTCCATGATCGCTACTGAGTTGCAGGATATAATGTTCGGCACGCCAGGGAACCCCTGGGCGGACGCGGAGCGTGAAGCCGTTCGATCAGAAGCGAATCTCGGTGTTCTGAAAGCAGATCAGGTAAACATAGTCGTTCACGGACACGAACCGCTGCTCTCAGAGATGATAGTGGCCGCCTCCCAGGACCCAGAACTGCTGAAACTGGCGGAAGCGGCGGGCGCTAAAGGGATAAACATTGGTGGTATATGTTGTACCGCCAACGAGATTCTGGTCCGACACGGCATTCCGCTAACGGGAAACTTCCTGCATCAGGAACTTGCCATCGTTACGGGCGCTGTGGAGATGATGATAGTGGACGTCCAGTGCGTAATGCAGTCCCTCGTGGGGATTGCCAAGGATTTCCATACAGAAATCGTAACCACCAATCCAAAAGCCAAAATACCTGGCGCTACCCACGTAGAATTTGACGATCATAACGCCCTTAATTCAGCCAGGGAACTGGTGACAAGGGCGATTAAGAATTTCAGCGGCAGACGAGGAGTCAACATCCCGGACGAATCCAGCGAACTGGTGGCAGGTTTCAGCCATGAATACATAAAATACATGCTGGGCGGCTCGTTCAGAGGCTCCTACTGGCCCCTTAACAGCAATATCATAGAGGGAAGAATCCGAGGCGTCGCCGGCGTTGTGGGTTGCAATACCATTTCCATTACTCAGGACGCTGTGAACGTGGCGCTTGTGGAGGAACTTATAGCAAACGACGTGCTGGTGGTGCAGACAGGATGCGCTGCCACATCATCTGCTAAAGCCGGGCTCATGAATCCGGGAATAGCGATGAAAAAGGCAGGCCCAGGGCTTAGAGAGATATGCGAAACTGTGGGGATACCGCCGGTACTGCACGCCGGGTCATGTGTGGACAACAGCAGAATCCTCATCGCTCTGAGTGAAATGGTGGACGTTGGCCAGCAGAACAGCAGATTGAGTCTTGGAAATGACATCAGCGATCTGCCGGTTGCCGGCGCAGCGCCTGAGTGGATGTGTGAAAAAGCCATCGCTATTGGTCAGTACTTTGTGGGGTCTGGCGTCTTCACCGTTTTTGGCGTCAGGTGGCCGGTTGAGGGGAGCGAGAACTTAACGGATCTCCTGTTCAACAGATACGAAGATATCTTCGGTGGAATGTGGGCATGTACGCCTGATCCGTCTGAAATGGCGAAGCTGATGATCGATCATATAGATAAGAAGCGAAAAGCGCTTGGAATTGACAAAGCAAGAGAAAGAACTCTCTACGACATGGAAATGCGAAGAGGATTGGAGGCAGAATAATGTCGAAAATAATAGCATCCGCGGCAATCAGAGGCGCTCACGAAGTTGCCACCAGGGCTGAGAACGATCTGGAAAAAGCCCTGGAAACGTATGGACCTGAACAGGTCGTTGAGTTTCCAAATACAGCGTACTTTCTTCCTGTGGTTTACGCTATGACCGCCATAGAGGTCAGGACGGTAGGGGATATGCGTCCTGTCATGGACAAGATAAATACTCTTCTGCCGGCAGTCCCATCCGAGAACATGTGGATTCCGTATCTGGGTAACACGCTGGACGCTGGTATGGCAACGCTCTTTGCTGCTGAGATAATCGAGAGCTTGAAATATCTACAGGACCCGATTCCATATAGCCTGGAGGAAAATTGTCCCGAAGGCCCGGATTTCTGGCTTGGCGCTGCGAATGATCTCATCTTCCGCAAGCGCGGTCTGGAATTTGTGGATGGCACAGCCCCAGGTTTTGCAGCTATCGTCGGTTGTGCGCCTACCAATGAGATCGCAGTAAAGATCGCCAGGGAACTCCAGCAGAAGAACCTGTATACTTTCATGTCAGGTACGACTGACGGCAAGAACATGGCGGAGCAGTTGCGCGAGGAAGGTGTGCAACTGGGCTGGGAAACCAGACTGGTGCCATTTGGCAAGGAAATAACTGCCACCGTATTTGCTCTTGGCTTTGCCGCCAGAGTCGCCATGGCATTTGGCGGCGTGAAACCGGGGGATTTTTCACGCAATCTGCTCTACAACAAGAACCGCACTTTCGCCTTTGCCATGGCTCTAGGCGAAGTGGATGACGAAAAATACGCTCATGCCGCTGGAGCCATAAACTTTGGC
>SDBU01005387.1_pt1 | contig 15335 bp, 16 predicted proteins | sample 2277071 | NCBI WGS metagenome assembly SDBU01 (sample SAMN10397929, study PRJNA504765) | marine sediment metagenome | isolation source: marine sediment core GS08_GC12, 126 cmbsf | place: Arctic Ocean: Gakkel Ridge, Loki's castle | collected 2008
GTGTTAGTCTGGGAAAAGAAAACCAACGGAATAGATCTTCGAGAAGCATGAAAGGGCATGGGGGTATGGGGAGCGAGGTGTAAGATGAGATATTCAAACATCCTATTTGACGTCAAGGATCAGGTCGCCACCATTACACTGAACCAGCCAGAGAAGCGCAACCGCCTCGGCAATCAGACCCTTTGGGAGATCATCGATGCCCTGGAAAAGGCCAGGGACGATGATGGGGTCAAGGTTATCATCGTTACCGGCACAGGCGATAAGGCCTTTTGTGCTGGTGCGGACATCAATGAGTTCATAGGCAACACAAACCTCGTAAACCGGGAGCAGTACGAAGCCTATGCGAAGCTCTGAACACCGTCTTCAGCTCCCTTGGTAAGCCCTCTATCGCTGCCGTAAGGGGGTGGGCGCTGGCGCGGAGGGTGTGATCTTGCCATCTATCCGGACATCACCATTGCCTCCGAGGACGCAAAGTTTGGGACCCCGGAGATCAACGTAGGGGTATGGCCCATGATGGTCTCTGCCAGTCTATTGCGGGCTGTGGGCCGAAAAAAGGCCCTTGAGATGATGTTTACCGGGGATATCATTGACGCCAGTGAGGCGGAGAGGATCGGTCTGGTCAACAAGGTCGTTCCCAACGATCAGCAGGAAAGATCGGCCATGGATCTGGCCAACAAAATTAAGGAGAAAAGCCCTGCCATCATGAAGCTCGGGCGAGATACCTTCTATACGATGATGGATATGGAGTTCAATCAGGCCGTCGAATATCTGAAGGAGATGATCGTCGTCCTGCTGGGCACGGAGGATGCCCAGGAGGGGTGCAAGGCCTTTGTAGAGAGGAGGCAGCCCAAATGGAAGGGGCGCTAAAGATTAAGAAATATGTCCTGAAGGATAAAAAATGATTCGTCGAGACGATATATGACCAAGGAGGGAAAAAATATGATCAAATATATCAGTATATTCCGGTTGAAGCCTGGCTATGACCCAGAAGAGAGTTATGAACTCTGGATCAAGGAACATGTCCCCTATGTTAAGAAGATGATGCACCCGGAACTGAAGGGATACGTCACCGGTAGAGTGATCCACAACATGACCCAAGGAGAGGAATTCTATGGAACCGTTCAGTTATCTTACACTACTTTAGATGATGCCAATAGGGCATGGAACCGAGTGCGCGCCAATCCCCCGGATGAATTCATGAATAGGATTACTGACATAAGGAGGGTCATGATTGAAGAAAGGGATATGATGTCCTGATCCTCCGATAGTCTCATAAGAGATTTAACTGCATTTCCATCGGGGCTTGCGCTTCTCGCGAAAGGCCCTTTTCCCTTCGGCCGAATCCTCGGAGTTCATAACAGGGACAAAGATATGTTCAATGAGGGTAAGGGCACTTTGAAAATCCATATCCCGACTGCGGTGCAAGACCTCTTTCATTGCCCTCAGGCAGAGGGGTCCATTTTGACACAATCTCTCTGCCATCGACTCGGCAGAGCTTATGAGCTGATCGCGGGGAACGACCCGGTTGACCAACCCCATTTCGTAAGCTCGATGGGCACTGACCTGGTCACCCATCAAGAGAAGCTCCATGGCTTGGCCAGAGGGGAGATAATCTCGCAAAAAGGGGGTAAACATGGTCGGTATGTTGACCATGGGTTCGGGAAGGCCAAATTGGGCATCCTCGGCAGCAATCCTGAGGTCACACTCCAAGGCAAGGTAGAAGCCAGCGCCCAGAACATGGCCGTGAACAGCAGCGATGATGGGCTTCCATACCTTGTAATTGCTTGGCCCTATCCTCTTGTTGCCATATATGATCGATTTCGCCATGCTCCACTTTCCACCCAAATCCATTTCCTTCACATCAGCTCCGGCGCAGAAGGACCTTCCTTCCCCCCTGAGAATGGCCACCCATAGCTGATCATCGTCCCTGAAATCCACCCATATTTTAGCCAATTCCTCAGTGGTCTGGACGTCGAGGGCATTAAGATATTTCGACCGATTCAGAGTGATAAAGGCTATTTTTCCTTTTTTCTCATAATTCACCACAGGCATCCGTCCTCTCCCTTCGCTCTAATGCTATGTAAGTGAGTGCGTGATTTAACTGGCTTTTCTTTCACCACCCATTCGGCCTGGCCTGGTAAATACGTATGGCGATATTTATCTAACCCATCATTCCAACATTCCATTATTCCAATTGTGGAGCGAAGCGAAGTTCTTCCTATCCCCCCAAATAGGCCTTTTTTACATGCTCGTTGTCCATAAGATAGGTCGCCTCTCCTTCGAGGGCGATCTTTCCCGTCTCTAAAACATAGCCTCTGTGAGCTAAACTCAGGGCTATGTATGCATTCTGCTCCACCAAAATAATGGTCACTCCAGCCTCTTTATTGATATTTTCGACAATTTGCCCGATCTCATCTACCATGATCGGCGATAGACCCAGAGAGGGCTCATCCAACAAAAGTAATTTGGGCTTTGCCATGAGGGCACGCCCAATGGCCAACATTTGCTGTTCTCCCCCGCTTAAAGTCCCTGCCCGTTGCTTGATCCTCTCCTTCAATATTGGGAAGTGGAGAAAGACCTCCTCCAGGTCGCTATTGATGGCCCTTTTATCCCTTCTCAGGTAGGCTCCCAACTTAAGGTTGGCCAAAACCGGAAGGAAGGGAAACAGGCCTCTCCCTTCGGGAGCCTGGGCTATCCTCCGTTTAACGACCTCCTGTGCTGGAAAGCCGTCTATCCTCTCTTCTCGAAACCAGATTTCCCCCGAGGTGGGTGCTTTTAACCCAGAAATTGTCCTCATGATCGTACTCTTGCCTGCCCCGTTGGAACCGATCAGGGTCACGATACTTCCCTCTTCGATTCCAAGGGTAACGCCCTTGACCGCTTCCACTCCTTTGTAATGGACGATCAGGTCCTTAATATCGAGTAACATCGCGCTTTACTCCAAGATATGCCTCTATGACATCCCTATTTTCTCTGATCTCATCCGGGGTCCCCTCAGCGATCTTCTTCCCAAAGTTCAACACCGTAATCCGCTCGCACAGCCCCATAACCGCCCGCATATCGTGCTCCACTAAGAGAATGGTCACCCCTCTCTCGCGTATCTTATTGATCAGGTCCATCATGGCGATGGTCTCGTCAGGGTTCATACCAGTCACCGGCTCATCCAGAAGCATTAACTCAGGGGAGACGGCCATGGCCAGTGCGATCCCCAGAGACCTCTGATGACCGTGAGGCAGGTTGCTGGCCACCTCGTCCTTCAGGTGCGTCAGTCTCATAAAGTCGAGAATCTCCATCGCTCTTCCAAGGATTTCCTTTTCTCTCTCCCTGGTTGCCGAGGAATTGAAAATCGGCGTCCAAAAACCAGACCTTGACTCGAGGTGAAAGGCAATCAGCATGTTCTCCAGAACGGTCCTGGTTTCGAACAGTGTGGTGAGTTGAAAGGTGCGCACGATCCCCTTTTGGGCAATGAGGTGGGGTTTGTAACCGGTTATGTCTTCCCCTTTAAAGGTGATCCTGCCTCTGCTGGGTGGGAAGAATCCGGTAATCAAATTAAATACAGTGGTCTTTCCTGCCCCATTAGGGCCAATCAGTCCCAACATCTCCCCTGATTGAACATCTAAGTCCAGATCGTTAACAGCGACCAAGCCTCCAAAGTTTTTGGCCAGTCCTCTGATTTCAAGTACGATCATGATTGGCTAACCTCTCCATATGAGCTTGAGAGATCTCAATTTCACAGGAATCCTTTCACGGAGACTCCATAACCCACCGGGCAGAAAAAGCAACACTATTACCAAGGTGGCGCCGAAGATGATGGGCTCGACCCGCTTTGCCTCCCTTGCGATTTCCGGGACAAGCGTCAACAGGATGGCACCAAGGATGACTCCGGAGGTGCTTCCGGAACCCCCAATCGCCGCAATCAAAAGAAAGGTCATCGACTCCCAAAAGGTGAAGAAATCAGGGCTGATATAGGTCATGTAATGGGCGTAGAAACTGCCAGCCAAGCCGGCAAAAAAACATGCAACCACGAAAACAATCATCTTATAGCGAATCGCACTGATGCCCAATGACTGAGCTAACTCATCGGATTCGCGGATAGCCGAGCACGTCATGCCAAAGCGGGACCGCTCCAGCCGATACATGACGAACAGGCAACCGAGCAGCAATAACAAAAGAAGGTAATAGTAATGAATGCTTCGGGATGAAAACTCTATGACGCCAAGCAGGGGAACGGCTATCGGGTTGGGAAAGGGAATTCCAGCGATTCCGTTGGCGCCTCCAAAAAGGTCCACCCAAGAGGTGAAAACCAACCGGGTGATCTCGCCGAAGGCGAGAGTGATGATGAAAAAATAGGGCCCCTTCAACCTGAGGCAGGGAAAGCCGATAAAGATGCCGATGATCGCAGATATCACACCGGCCAGGGGTAGAGCAATCCAGAAGGAGAGTCCCAAGTTCATCACCAACAAAGCCGAGGAGTAAGCGCCAATTGCCCAGAACGCGGCGTGTGCAAAGGAGACCTGTCCAGTGCTCATGATCAGGCGCAGCCCTCCGGCCAGCATAATATGGAGGTAGATCATGATCACGATGTGCAACCAGCGGGGGTCCCTCATTACGACCGGTAAAAGGGCCAGTAGGGCTATTAAAAATAAGTAGACTATGGTTTTTCTCAATGCTTCCAAATTACCCTTCCTTTAATGAACTCTAAATTCACGGCCGAGAAGGCCTCTTGGCCTGAAGATCAGTACCAGCATCACGATGACAAAGCCGAATACATTGCCCACATATCCTAAAAGGGTGAGGCTGAACTGCTCGATAAAACCCAGTACGAATCCCGCTAGGACTGCGCCGGGGATGCTTCCCAGGCCACCCATGATCACAACGATAAAGGCCTTTAGAACAGGGGTGGCTCCCATGTATGGCGTAACGTAGACCATGGGCGAGATGATCCCCCCACCCGCAGCCGCCAGGCCACAGGCTATAGCAAAACCAAAGGCATTCATGCGATTGACATTGATCCCCTGGAGGGCAGCAGCGTCGGGGTTTTGAGCCACAGCCTGTAAGGCCTGCCCGAGCCGGGACTTGTTGATGAAGATGATAAGGGCCACTGCGATCACCGCGCTGGCCAGAACCACTGCCAACCTCTCGACAGAAAGGTAAATGCCTGAGACCTCGATTACCCCCTTGAACACCGTAGGCACATCCAGTTCCTGTGCACCAAAGGCAAGCAGGGCTGAGGTCTGGAGCATAATGCCTACGCCAAGGGAGGCGAGGCAAGCCGCCAGAAGATCCTCCCTCAGGGGGCGGAAGATGGCCCGTTCCAGAACTAATCCGAAGAGGCTCACCAAAAACACGCCGATGAGAACGGCGACCCAGTAGTTTATTCCCCACTGATTGAAGATAAAGTAGACAGCGAAGCCACCCAGCATGTAGAGTTCGCCGTGGGCAAAATTGATCATGCGCATGATGCTGAAGACCAGGGTAAGTCCTATGGCCATTAGGATGTATATCAGGCTTAACGATATGGCATTCACCAGGGTCTGGAAAAAAACCTGCTCAGACACAATTTTCCCCTCTCAGTTGAATTGGATTTTGTTCTAAGCCTTCTATTTAGGCATTTGGATGCGCTTATCAGGGGCCGTGTCCCGGCCCCTGATAAGCTCCTTATTTGGTTAACCCACTCACAATCGAACGTGGATCACAGGGGTAAAACTCTCATTAACGCCACTTCTTCTGCGGCGGGGGCACCTCCCACGGCATGGCCGCGCCAACAACGACCAGCTTTCGATTCTTGATCTGGCTGAACAGGCACTGCTTCATAACCTGGTGATTGTTGCCGTACAGCTTCATGCCACCGAAATAGGCTTTGCCCCAGATGGTATTGAATTCACCCAGGTTCTCGAGGGCCTCGACGACCTTGTCCGGATCAAGGCTATCTGCCTTCTTGATCCCCAGTACGAGGATTGAGAGCATATCATAAATATGGGGGGCAAAGCTATTAAGCTCACCGTATTTCGCCTTATAGTCCTTGAAAAAATCTTTCATCCCTTGAGGGACAACGGGACCAACCGGGCTGACCGCAGTGCTCATCACGCCCTCTACATTCTCCCAGCCAGCTACGGGCCCGATGACATTCGGATCTAGCATACCCGAATGCTGGATCATCCCCTTGAACCCAAGCTCCCGTGCCTGCTTGATGATCAGGGCTGCGTCTCCTGGCGCGGTGCCTCCCATCGCAAAGAAGTCTGGTTTTCTTACCAGAATTCGCGTGAGCATGGCCGTGAAGTCCTCGGTCCCCCGCTCGTAGTATTCGTTGGCCGCAACCTCCATACCAAGGTTAACGATAGCATCATTGTCGCCCTGAGCCGAACCCCATCCCGTGGCATCGTTAGGGGCAATATGGGCTGCCTTTTTAAGGTGGGGATAGGTCTTTTTGAGCCACTCGAAAAAAGCTGGAGCCAGGTGAGTAGGGGGTACGATAGCCCTGAAGGTATATTTCTTGCCCTGTAAAAGTTTGGGTGGGGCATAGGTATTACAGATAAGCACGACCTTATTGGCTTCGGTTATCGGCTGGAAGGCCATGACCGAGGCAGAGGCCAGAGGCCCCACGAGGAACTTGACCTTATCCGTGAAGATCAGTTTGTTGGCAGCCGTCACTCCGGCAGCACCTGTATATTTATCGTCCTCGTGAATGAACTTGATCTTATACCTTTGTCCCTGAACGACGATACCACCTGCCTTATTGATCTTTTCTGCATTAAGGTCATTGGCCGTCTGGGCGCCGATTCCCCAATAGGCCCCCTTTCCGGTCAATGGGTTAATGTCCCCGACCAGGAGCGTCTTGGTTCCCGCTGCCGATACCGGTCCGATCCACACAACCATTAATAGCAAAACTGCGACCATAACCACGATCCCTCTGAATGATCTTTTTATCATCATTTCTTGTTCTCCTTTCTAATTTTATACGTTATTAAATCTTCCCCATCTAACCGACCTTCTATTCACCTCCTTTCTTCCCTATTGAAGTTCAAGTTCTCTAAAGCACTGCTTAGCACAAACACCAGATTGATTTCAGCCCATCCGCACTGTCACCCTACATTAATCCTTTTGGTATCTCTTTTCAAAAACAGGCGTCTTCCGGGTCGATTTCTCCAACGTCCCTGGCCTGACCCACTGCACCCAAGTCCGGATCTTGATCCGATCGTGTATGACCTGTGCATTAATATCATAGTCGATTTAAATTTGCAAGAATTTAAAAACCGATCTTCATCTTGAAGCACAATGAGGCTGTGAAGAAGCCTAATCCTCGGGAATTCTTTTACTCTTCATGAATATAGGGTCATGCTGCGCGATTATGATATCGGCTAACCCTTTGAGTTTCAGCATACTTTCAAAGGCCTCCAGGCTGTTGATGTGAGTTCCAGGTGCAAGAACCGGCCAGAGTTCCCTAACAGTATCTGGTGGATCGAAGTTCTCTAAAATGGTGCAATGCCCGCTGATGACGGCCTTGCCCTTTTTTGTATCAACACATACAGCCTGAATGCCCGGTGTATGACCCGGAGAAAGGATGACCTGAATTCCCGGAAGGATCTCCTCGTCCCCATCCAAAACGATAAACTTGAGGTCGTTAAAGAGCTTCTTCATGTAGATGTTGGCCATTACGGGATGGGGCGAAAAGGCGAATTTCAACTCCTCCTTCTGGACCACTGCCTTACAATTGCGACAGCGGACTGTGTGCCCACAGTGATCGTAGTGCAAATGAGTTTGGATCACCAAGTCTATATCATCAGGACGAAGACCGACTGAGATCAGGGCATCATCGAAACTTTGGATAGTTTCTGTCGGAAATCCTCTGTGATCCCGCACGAATTCGGCATCTACTCCACTGTCTATTAGTACCTTCTTTTCCCCTCCTTCCAAATACCACATGTAAATAGGAACCCAAATCTTTTCCCCATAATTCATCCGGTATGTAAAAATCCCTTTGTCTACCTCGATCTTAACCAAGGGAAGGGGGACAATCCTGTATGTGCTCATGTTTTAACCTCCCTTAGATGTGGATATAGTCCCTATAAAGGTTGATAAACACCTCCAAACCAGCCTCTATACCGTATTTGGGTTCGAAGCCAAGCTGCTCCCTTGCCCGGGTGATATTGATCCTCCCTCTGTATTTGATCTCGCGCTTATTCCATTCCGTCAATCCAGGGCCCACCTCGATATCACACCCAGGGATGAAACCACGGACAAGTTCGGCGATTTGACCTGGAGTGGACAACTCCTTGCCGGTGGCAATTAAAAAGATACGATCTTCATGGCTTGATCCATCAAGAGCCAGGATGACCGATGAGGCCACGTCTTCGACATACGTATAATCCCGAGGAAAGTCACGGCCTGTCTCAAAGCGAGTGGGTTGACCACGAAGAGAGTTTTCCACCATCGGCTTGATGTACATGGGGTATTTCATCCCGAAACCGTATATCGCAGAGGGCCTGAGGGAGATGAAGTCCAAACCGAAGAAGTCCGCGTAGTGAATCCCAAAGGCCTCGCTTGCCACCTTCGAAATGCTGTAAGGCCCGTTCCCTGGGCCTTCATTGGGCAGGAGCACCGGGTGTTCCTCGTCAATGGGCTCGTACCTTTTGCTGGTGAAAACACCGTTGGAGCTGATGTAAACGACTTTCGAGATTTGAAAAATCCGGGCGGCCTCCAAGACATTGAGGGTCCCCCCGATATTGACCTTAAAGGCCATGGTGGGCTGGCTTGAGAGAAGAGGGGGGTCCACAATGGCGGCCGCGTGAACGATCTTTTCTGTTTTATATTTTTTAACGACCGAGATAAGGGTTGAGAGGTCCTCGATACGCCCTTGCTCAAAATGAGCCTTTTCCAAGGCATCTCCCAGAAGCCACTGGAGTTCCTGGGATGGGGGCCGGACATCGTAGCTCACCACCGAATCTCCCCTTTGAATCAATTGCCGCAGAACATAACACCCGAGGAATCCCGATCCGCCTGTCAGTAAAATTCGTCCCATATCCAGTCCTCCTAATGTCGCAGACCTTTCTTCCATCGGATTAAAGCCTCAAGCCCTTTTTCAAGGCCAGTCACAGGTTCAAACCCAAGAAGTCCCCTCGCTTTTTCGATGGAGAACCTGCGATAAGGAACGAAGGCCTTTTCCTCGCTGGGTTGGAATTCTATCGTAAGATCAGGGTTCGTTAGTAGCAACAGGGTCTCGATAAGCTCCTTCACCGTTGTGGGCTTTCCGTAAGCGATATTGATTGCCTCGTCCGTTACATGAGATGTCAAGGCCTTAATGTTCGCCTCTGCCACATCCCCCACATATACAAAATCCTGAACTTCGTCCCCCTTTCCCTGAATCTGAGGAGAAAGACCCCTCTCGATCCTGTCCAGGGATTCCATGATCAAACGGGGATACAAACCCTCATAGTGTTGCCTTGGCCCATAGACGCTCGAATAGCGCAGGGCCACGTAATCAAGCCCTGCCATATCATGGAAGACTCGACAAAATTGTTCACCCATGATCTTGCTTGCCCCATACATGGTGCGGTTTCGAAGGGGATGATCCTCCGTCATTGGGATGTTGTCCTTGCTGCTCCCATAGATGGAGACAGATGAGGAGTAGACGAGCTTTTTGATTTTTTTCTGGGTGATGACCTCCAGAAGGTTATACATGCCGTTGATATTATCTCTAAGACAGCCTCGTGGATTCTTTGCGGCAGACAGAAGAAGCATCCCAGCGAAGTGAAACACATAATCAATCCCTTCCAGACTACTTTTCACCCTATCGATATCGAATATGTCGCCCTGGATGATCTCGACTTTATTGGAATCTAAGTACTTGGTCAGGTTCTCCTGATTGATGTACTTGTCGAAGACGATGACCTTTTCCACGTCCCTTTTGATAAGCTTGTCCACAGTGTGTGAGCCAATCAGGCCTGAGCCCCCGGTCACGAGAATCTTACTTCCTCTAATGTCTGTCATGGTCTATCCCTTTATGGATGTAGTAGAGATGAAACCTTTAGCAAAGCAGAAAACCAGATCGGTTTAAGGGGCCTTTCGTTCATATCTCTGGCCTGAAAATATCAATATTGCACCCAGTGCTCAGACCTCCAAGACCATGGCATCTGTCTGACCCATGGCACCACAAATAGCAATCACGCAGTAGCCACCTCCACGCCTTCTCATTTCGTACAGTGATGTCATCGTCAGGCGAGCCCCCGTTGCTCCGATGGGATGTCCAATGGCTATAGCTCCTCCATTGACGTTGAGACGCTCTCTAATCTTCTCGGTTTTCCTTCGGTCGAAATCGCCCAACACCAGGCTGCTCACAAGAGGCATGGAGGCAAAGGCCTCGTTTATTTCAATCAATTTCATATCTTCCAGAAATAATCCAGTTTGGGATAAAACCCTTTTTATTGCCGAGGCTGGAAGAAGGGGAGACTGCCTGGGCTCACCGCATATCGGGCAGTAGGCCAGGACCCTTCCCAATGGGCTGAGTCCCCTTTTTCTTGCATCATTCTCGGTCATAAGGAGCGTTGCTGTGGCACCGTCGCAGATACCGGATGCATTTCCTGCCGTCACCGTAGGGCTCTCGTAAACCGGTTTAAGTTTGGACAACTTCTCCAAATTTGTATCTGGACGGGGATGTTCGTCATATTCTAAATTTCCTTTGACCCCGTTGGTTTTTACCGGAATCAGTTCCTCTTTGAATTTCTCTTCGGAGTGGGCCGCAGCCCATCTCATATGGCTGAAAAGGGCCCACTCGTCCTGCTCCCCTCGATCGACTCCGTTCTCGACGGCCACCTCTCCTGCGTATTTAGCCATGGGCTCATTCAAGTAAGGATTGCGGATCACAAGCTCATCTCGAACCACAAAATCGCCCAAACGAGCTCCCCACCGGGCCTTAGGGATCAGATATGGGGTTCGGCTCATGTTCTCCATGCCGCCCGCTATGACGATTTTGGCCTGGCCCATTTGAATCATCTGGACGCCAAGCCCGATGGCCGTCAGGGCAGAACAGCATGCCCGATCTACTGTCAAGGCATTCGTGTCCACTGGAAGACCGGCAGCCAGCACTGCCTGCCTGGCTGGGGATAGTCCTTCCCCGGGAAGACAATGCCCCATGATGACCGCATCGACTTCCTCATCACTGATGGATAGCCCTTTCATAACCTCCCTGATAACGAGGCCTCCCAGTTCAACCGCTGGTATGTCTCTGAGTGGGCCTCCAAATTTTCCAAAGGGCGTTCTCTTCCCATTGATAATAACGATGTTTTCCAATTCTTAACTCCATCCCCCGCTTTTTTCCAAAAGTGACTTAACATAGGTGACGATTTGAGTCATAGGGGTTTCCGGGAAAAAGACCTCCTTTATTCCTCTTTTTTTGAGCTTAGGACGGTCCTCAGCTGGAATGATTCCCCCGGCGATCAGATCAATCTCGCCTGCATGATTTTGTTTTAATAATTGTATGATCTCGGGCAGAAGCGTCATGTGCGAACCCGACAGGATGCTAATACCGATCAGATCAACCCCCTCCTCGATGGCGGTTTTGACGATCATCTCAGGGGTGTGCCGCAGGCCCGTGTAGATGACCTCCATCCCCTCGTCAGCAAGGGCTCTGGCAACGACACGGGCTCCCACATCGTGCCCATCCAAGCCTACCTTGCCGATTAGAACGCGAGTTTTTCTTTTCATCTTGAAGAAAAGTATTCCCTTTTCTGGTATTCTCCATACACGTCTCTTAACGTGTCACAGATCTCGCCCACTGTGGCGTATGCTCGGATGGCCTCCAGGATCGGGGGCACCAAATTTTCATCGCCTTTGGCGACTTCACGGATATATTGCAATGATTCACCAACACGCCTTCCGTTCCGCTCTTTTCGAAGTCTATTCAGACCTTCGATCTGTTTGGATTCGACAGAGGGGTCGATTCGAAAGGCCCCAATCGGTACCTCAGATTCGGTTCTGAATCGGTTGACCCCAATTGAAACCCTCGCGGCTTTATCAAACTCCTTTTTTCTTTTAACTGCACCTTCAGACATGGCCCCAAGGTAATATCCTTTCTCGATGGCCTCTACCGCCCCGCCGAGATCCTCTACCTTGGTTAGGTTTTCAAGGATATCCTCTTCTATCCGATGGGTGAGGGTCTCTAAGAAATACGACCCTCCCAAGGGATCTACCGTATCGGCGATCCCCAATTCGTGAGCGAGGATCTGTTGGATCCGTACAGAGATCTTTGCAGCCTCCTCCGTGGGAACACCCAAAACTTCATCATAAGAGGCATTGTAAAGAGATTGTACGCCTCCCAATACGTAGGCGAGGGCAGCAAGTGTAATCCGAGCGATATTGTTGACCGGTTCTAAAAGGGTTTCACCTCCGTGGGAGTAAGCCGTTATTTTGAGGGCCATCGACCTTGGGTCTTTTGCGCCGAACCTTTCTTTCATGATGTTTGCCCAAATGCGCCGGGTTGCCCTAAAATTGGCTATAGCCACGAAGAATTCTGCCCGTTCATCAAGGAACATCGTCAGCAAGGGAGCGATTTCATCGATGCCAAATCCTTTGTCGAGGAGGTGCTGGATGTAACATAGCCCATTGGCCAGAGCGAAAGCAGTGGCCTTTGTTGAGCCAGCTCCGGCAGCATTCATGTGGTTCGCGCAAAGGGTCATGGGATACCAGTGTGGGGCATGGTGAGCACAATAGGCCACCACATCGGTGGCCACACGAATGGAGGGTCTGATCGGGAAGATATAGGTCCCTCTAGCTACATACTCCTTGAGTATATCGTTTTGAAGATCGATGACATATTCCGTTGTCCTTAGTCCCTGTTTCTCCCCAAGGGCGATGAATAGGGATAGGGCTATGGGGCCGAAGGAGTTTCCAAGCATGCTCACGCGTTTTAAAGAATTGAGAGGGATCCCATCGAAGAGGATCTCCATGTCTTTCAGGGAATCTATTGCGACCCCTACCTTGCCGACTTCGCCTCTTGCCATGATATGGTCGGAATCGTATCCGACCTGTGTTGGGAGGTCTATTGCCATGACGATCTCGTCAGCGCCCCATTGTAATAATTTTTTGTACCGAGGGTTGCATTCCTCGGCATTCCCAAAGCCCGAATAGGCCCTTATGATGAATGGCTCACCTCGATACATGGTGGGAGTGATGCCTCGTGTAAAGGGAAATGCCCCGGGAAGTCCTAAGTCCCTTTCGTAGTCAAAGCCAAGTTCTGACAAATGGACGGGTGTATTTACCCTCTCGATATCAAGACCCACATCGGTGGAAAAGGACTCTTTCTTCTCAGGCCTCTTATTCAAGTAATCTCTTAGCGGACCTCCTTCCCAAGCCTTTGTGGCTTCCTTGAGCCTGCGGATTTTTTCCTTCTCAAACATATCTTGCCCCGCCTTTTCCTTTCACATCAGTGAACCCTTCTCTCATGACCCTTCCAATAAGGTTCCCTGAGTACTGTTTTCTGGATCTTCCCATAGGGATTTCTTGGAAGCTCTGATAAGAAGTCAACCGATTTTGGCTTTTTCATGCTGGCCATTCGCTCCTTGCAGTAATCTATGATCTCCTGCTCGGTTATCATAGCTCCTTCTATAGGTACCACGAAGGCCTTTACCGCCTCTCCCCATTTCTCGTCGGGGATCCCAATGATCGCTACCTCCTTCACTGCCGGATGGCTTACGATAACATCCTCAACCTCTTTGGGATAGATGTTAAAGGCCCCGCTTATGATGACATCCCTCTTTCTATCCACAAGATAGATGAAACCCTTTGCATCCGCATAGGCCATATCGCCAGTATGGATCCATCCCCCTTTTAGAGTTTCTTTTGTTGCTTCAGGAAGGTTCCAGTATCCCTTCATCATGTGAGCTCCGCGTGCGATCACCTCTCCCACCTCCCCTTCCTTGGTATCTTTGCCCTCTTCATCGACAATACTCACCTCAACGTTTGTACAGGGTTTCCCCGCTGATTTTAACCTCTCCAGCTCTTCTTTCGTTCCCTGTGTTTTGTGGTCCCCCTTGGCCAGTGTTGATATACACATCGGTACTTCAGCCTGTCCATAGAGTTGGACCAGTTTATTTCCAAAAAAATTTAGGGCCTCGATAAGCCTGGGGACGGCTATAGGAGATCCTCCATAGATCACCGATCTGAGATTGCTAAGTTCGTAATTGAATCTTTCCGGCGACTCGACCAACTGATTGAGCATGGTTGGGACGAGCTTCAGGACTGTGACCTTCTCGCGCTGGATCGTCTCGAAAACCAAGGAGGGTCGAAACTTGGGGATCAGCACGTTGGTGGCCCCCTTCAGAAAAAAGGGTAGGACAAAAAAACCCGCTCCATGGCTTAACGGCTGGAGGTTGAGGATCGCATCGTCCTCGGTCACTGGGCCATAATCCAAGGCAAGATTGACGGCAACAGTTGCCCAAGATCTCTGGGTCAACATGACGCCCTTTGGCCTGCCTGTGGTCCCAGAGGTGTAAAAAAGGGTATGTAAATCATCCTCCTCGATTTGAGAAGTCGGCTCATCAGGGGAATTGTCGCGAATCAAATCCTCATAATAAAAAGGGGATAACTCACTTTCCTCTCCTGTCCCTCGGGGAACGGATATGAATTCTTTAACGGTTTTCAGGTTCGGCATCATGGAGATGACCATTTCCGTGAATTCTTGCCCAAAGAAGAGCGCCCTGGAACCCGAGTCGTTGAGCAGATACTCATGATCAGAGGGGTGAAGCCTTGCATTAAGGGGAACCCGGACAATACCGGTTTTCGAAAGGGCAAAATCGATCTCGATAAATTCGCAGCAGTTGTTCAACAGCATTCCAATCCGGTCCCCTTTCTTGAATCCCAACTCCATCAGGCCATTGGCCAATCGATTGACTCGGTCCTTAATCTCCATGAAAGACCTTCGTGTGTCCTCATAGACGATGGCCATGCGATCCGGAAATTCCCTCATACCCCTGTTGATCAGATACTCGACGTTCACTTTCCCTGCCCCCTTTGATTGGTTTCCATAAGTTTCCTTGAAATAAGCGCTGCACTCCTCTTCATCTCTCTTAAAACATCCATCATCACCTTCAATACGAAACGATTATCGGGACCTAAAACACTCAGGGCCACGGGCAGATATAGGATTTAATAGGGACGGAAATGGAGGTCTGATAAGAAGTCCCTTTTTGGAGGGGCAGTCTAGGTGAAAGTAGGCTTGTGTGTCAAGGAAAAAAACGGGGTTATGTTAGCTTAATGAAAATGTCCCCTCTAACTGCTGTGTTAAAATGTCCCCATTATGAGAAAGGACATTATAGCAATGAGTCAGAAAGAGAGGCAGAGGT
>SDBU01005388.1_pt1 | contig 15335 bp, 27 predicted proteins | sample 2277071 | NCBI WGS metagenome assembly SDBU01 (sample SAMN10397929, study PRJNA504765) | marine sediment metagenome | isolation source: marine sediment core GS08_GC12, 126 cmbsf | place: Arctic Ocean: Gakkel Ridge, Loki's castle | collected 2008
GGAGCCCACGTAACGTCCCACGGGGGCCTCTCCCTCGCATTCGGAGTGAAGATCACCTGGTCGGGCCCGTGGTCGTTCGTCCTGTAAAGCTCGAAGAACCGGTATTCCTCGTCCACGAGGTAGTCCTCTTCGAGCATCTGCCGGATCCGCTCCGCGCCGTTGGTGATCGATAGCCCGCGCTCGCGGCCCTCGTCTACCACCAGAACGACCTTGTGGTCGCGCCAGATCAGCAGGCGGCAGGTACCCGTGACCCCCGAAAACAGCCCTGAGAACGAGGTTCGCTCGTCCACGTCGGGCTCCGGGAGGTTCTCCAGCATCAACCACAGGATCCCCATCTCTGTCCTTTCCGGCTTCCTACGGGCCGTCGATCTCTTAACCATTATTTCCTCCTGTGTACCCAACTCTGGAACTGCGGCACGGAGAGCAACATGAACCGTCGATTGCTGTCAGTCCCACACGGGGGCCTATCTCCCGTGGGTCTTCCACCTCGGCTCTCGGTGTACGGACCCGCGCCGTTCCTTCGGACGCCCTGACGCCGGTACCGCAGTCCCATATGAAACGTGACGCCAGAAAGGCCGCAGTTCACGGACGCAAGGCCGTGGGGGCTCTCATGGACAGGACCAGAGACTTCAACCCCGAACGCTGGCCGTCTCCGGCTCACGCTCATACCTTCCTGACGCCACACATGACGTTACCTACTGATCACGAGACGCCGGGCAAGCCCAACAAGGGGCCTGATAGTCAGAGACCCGATCCCGACGCCTCGCAGCATCAAAACGCGATGCTTCTAACACTCTTCACCGCAAGGCCTATGCCAGACGAAAAATCTGCACCCGAGGGAAGCGTGGCAAGGACCTTGCATTGACACTTGGGTACAGGGCGGGACTTCTGGACGCAGAAGATACAACACCCGAGGTGGGGAAGGTCGCCGCTACCGACTCCCGCCCTGATTCTATTTCACCTGAGCGGAGGTAGGAATGAAAGACCCGTTACTCATCTCGACGACCATGCGCGATAGCATCGTCAGAGGTGCCCAGCAGACCCTCCAACTCCTGGCACACGGAGAGAAGCCGGCCATGGAGGACGCCGCCCGTGGGTGCCTGATGGGGACCGTGAACGCCCTCACGGGGCTCAAGCCCGCCGAATTCACCGACCAGGACCAGGAGAACGCGGCCAAGGAGCTATTCGCCTGGTGGTGGAACGTCGGGAACCGAGGCGAGGGCTTGATTTCTCACTGGTATGACTGCACCCAGGAGATACAGGCCTTCTGGATGGACGGGGCCTGGAGGGCGTATCATGCCTGAGCCTATCCCGTTGGACGAATGGATCTGGTTCGGCCACCCAGGGCACTTTATCTGCGCCAGATGGTGTCATTTCCAGATGTGCACCCAGGTGGGCAACTACCTAATTTCGACGGTGGGAGAGTGGACCCCAGACGAGCCAATGCGTGAGATAATGGCTGATTCACGGGGCATAACGCTCGAAGGCCGGGGTGATGCGAGACTCGCCGACTACATGAAAAAGGTTGGATTTGAAGAGTTAGGTTTCAACCGGACTTACGAGACCTTCGTATTCAAGGCCGGCGCCCCGTGCAAGCATCGCAACTGCGGATGCGGGCTCCCTGAGATCGATGGCAGCGAGATCGACTCCGAAGGCTACTACACGGCCCCAGCAGCCACTAAGGGCCACATTGCGCTCTGCCAGAAGTGGGCTGGAATCACCGGAGAGGTAGAAGCCGATGCCTGAGCCCTTCCCAGAGATCGTCATTCAGGACTGGGAGAAGCTCCAGCACTACAAGAACCGCAACCCTCCCTGGATCCGTATATACCGGGATCTCGTGGACCAGAAAGAGTGGCGCCAACTGTCAGATGGGGCTGCAAAACTGCTCATCGAATTGTACCTGATGGCCAGTGAATCCCACCCCGGAGGAAGCGTCACCTACGACCTCCCAGGCATATGCTGGAGGACCGGCCGCCCAGTCCAGGATTTCGACACCCTGAGGCCCCTGGTATTCGAACTCGAAAGCCTCGGATTCGTGAAGCTGATGGGCGCTAGCAAGAGCGCTAGCAAAGACGCTAGCAATTCTGCTAGCAAAGAGCCCGAGAAGGATCCCCCAGAGACCGACGCTAGCACGAACGCTAGCACGGATGCTAGCATGTCCGGTCCCCAGAGACAGAGACAGAGTACAGATATAAAGAAAAGAACTACTACAAAAGAAACTCTGGGTACGGGCAACGCTGCACCGCCACCCGGTTACGTCAAGATTCTCCGCTCGCTGAACATCGGTGGGTTGCCACCCGCTGAGGGTGACGACCGCGACGGATTCTTTCTCGTCAACCTGGCCGAGTGGGCTCGCTTCGAAAGCGACTTTGGGTTCCCCCACAGCGAGCAGCCTGCAGACCCCGTGATCACCTCGCAGGAAACCCTCGACGGCTGGCTGGGAGTGAGAGCATGAAATTCAAAGTGCAGATGTTAAGCTCAGGAGTTCTAAGCATGTCGTACACGGGCCACGGTGAAACGCTGAGAGAAGCCATGGGTGGGATGGTCGCTCAAGTGCAGGAACTCAACTACGCCTCCGATGTCCGCCTGCTGGCTGAGAGCCTCCTGGAACTCGACGTGACAGCGAAGAGCATCGACCAGGATCTCAGCGATGCGGTTGCTGAAGTCCTCCAAAACGAGGTGAGGAAGAACGGCAAGAACGGCAATGGGAGCGCTTAGAGGCACCTAGAAGCTGCGTGAAGGCGTTGCCCTTTGCCCGACCCTACCCGCAGTACCCCACACCGCTTAGAACGAACGTGAGCGTCCCCCTGGGCCAAGATTTTTTTGGGAGATCTGGGTAGGATTCCGGAGATTTCCGGGGATTCCCCGATTTTTCTGGGGATTTCCGGAACGTCAAATGGGCGAAATGCCTATGCGGGGGCTGGAATCATGGGTCCCATCGAGGCCCGCTAACCGGGGTCCGTGCAGAGGTCCCCAACGCGCACGCGCACGCACGCGATGTCGCGCACACACCTGCGACACTCCCCAAGCGCAAGGCGCGCAACGACTTAGCTGACGTTGGCCTGACACACTTGACATAATGCCCATTATACGAACCTGCCTCTGTAAGTTCAAGCGGGACAACGACTTACAGCATTCACCTACCCTGACTTGAGAAGCTTGGGAGCGTGCTCCTCCTCATCTGCAGCCCCAAGTGCCACCCCATTCGACTCCTCTAGCGCAACACGTTCCCGTACCTCATCACCCTCACCAATGGGAGGCGGCTCCAACGCTGGAAGATGAACCACACCAATGACTTGCGACCCTTCACCGGCATGGATATGCACCTGTCCCTGGTCCGCCGTACCTAGTCCGAACTGACCCAGCATGCCGATGGCTCGGATGCGATCGCCAGGCCGAGAGTCAGGGTCGCGAATGATTTCTGTTAGCTCCTCCAGCGAGTCATAAAAACGTGCACGGCATGCCTTTCGAATCACCTCCGGAGATGCCTTCTCACCCTGCTGCTTTACCGTCATCTTTTGACCCGTTTCCGAAGGTGCCTCGCTTGTGTTCAATCTGCTAGCAAGTATGCACGCAACGGCGCTAGCAAGCAAGGGAAAGCTCAATAGGTACGCCAGTTTCCGACCCTCCGAAAGAAAGTTCTTGACAAGACAATCTGTCGGGTGTATTCTGGTGTCAGGACCAACGCAGTTTCTCCCAACGCAAGGGATCCAAAATGGCCAACTCGACACGCACGCTCTCGCCCGCATGTGAAGCTCACGAAATCATCGGTTTCGACGAGATCCCTCCCGCAGGAACTAACCCGCTCGCATACCGCGTGATGCGGGTATCCGTGCCCACATGCTCGCACGATGAGGCCCCAATCTGCGAGGCCTGGGAGATCATCGGTTTCGACGAGGTTCCGCCTCGCGATTTTCTCGCGACACCACCGTGCGAGCGCGACGACGTGCAGGCCTGGGCGCGTTTGGACACCGCGCACGAGAATGGCGCTGCATCGGACCAGTGTCTGATGGCCGTTCTCTGGGATGCGGATATCCCGCGACCCATGGCGCGGATGTACCTGCGCGATTGGCGCGAGCACAACCCGTGCGAGGAGATCGCGACATGGGACAGCGATGCGGAGCTGATTTGCCGGTAGGGCCCCTACGGGGCGCGGACGGTCACACGTTCGGGCCCTCATGCAGGCGCAGTAACCACGCACACACGAGGAGCGACACCATGGCGGACGATTATGATGGCCAGATTGAAGCAACACCCGAGAACCCCGACGCGGAACTCAATGCGCTCCTCGCGAACCCGTGCACGTACGACTGGACCAAGCGCGTGGTAAGTGAAGCCCTACGGCGAGACAGCGTCGAAGCCGTTGTAGCTCTGGAGGTTTTGGCCGGTGCATTCCGCAGGCGCATGGACGCGGCTTTCCAGGCACACATGGAGGCGGCCCGTTGCCAAGGCTGTGGCTGGAACATCCACGGCACCGAAGGTGAGCCCCGGAAATACTACTGCGGGATTTGCGACCCGAACCGCGAGCGTGAGAAGCGCTGTGCGTACGACGTTCAGCGCGAGATCGACCGATCCAAGGAGAATCTGCAGCAGGTTCGTTAGACCCCTACGGGGCGCGGGGTGTCAGAGCCTCGTGCCCCCATGCAGGTAGGCAGTTTTCACGCAGGATAAACGCAAGGGAAACGACCATGGAACGGTGGAGCACAAAGCTAGTCCGAGAGCCAGCGCCAGAACTGGCAGACGTGGAGTCAAAGCGCATGAGCCGGCCCGCGCAGGTTTACGACATAATGCAGAGGCTGTACGGAGACGCGACGTGCGAGCATTTCGTCGTTTTCGTCCTCAATTCCCAGCATCACATTACGTCGATTGTCCCCATAACTACTGGGATTCTGGATGCCTCGCTAGTTCACCCTCGCGAGATATTCCAAGCTGCGATTTTGGGGAACGCCGCAGGGTTGATCCTGGCGCACAATCACCCGAGTGGAAACCCCGAGCCTAGCCGCGAGGACCGCGAGGTGACACGGGTGATGCAGGAAGCCGGGAAGCTACTTGGGATCCCTTTGGTGGATCACGTAGTGGCTGGAGCGACCGGTTATAGGTCCCTGAGCGAGGAAGGTGCCCTGTAGAGCATTCTAGGCCCATAACAATCACCCAACTGGAGGACGAAAATGATCATTTCGCAAATCAGGATCGACGTGAGCTTCAAGGACGAGCCCGACGACGCCGGAGTGGAAGAGGTGCTAGAGGCGATCGAGTCCGTGGATTGGGCGGACGTTGCGCGGCTTGCGGTGGGCGGGATGCTCGCGGCGGTTCCAAGCACGGTAAGCGTGGAACGGCTCACGTTCCGTGAGATCGAGGGGTTCTAATCGGGTTCTAATCGGGTTCTAATCCCAAAGGGATGCGGGGTTTCAACGCCTCGCGTCTCAATTTTCCCTATTACCTACGTAATAGGGAAGAGCAAGGATTTTGCAGGCCGAAGTTTCACGCAGGAACTAACGCGAGGAGTACCGATGGATGATCTAGCAAGGGCCGAAGGTGGCGAGGCGCGGGTAGCGGATCGCGTGGAGAAAGCACGAGCGATCCTGGACGAGAATTACGAAGATAGCGACATCGAGTCGAACGTGGTCGATTTGCTGGCCGATCTGCGGCATTTCTGCGAGGCTGAGGACGTGAACTTCCACGAGGCCGCAGACACGTCCTACATGCACTACCTGGCCGAGTTCACGGGCACCTGAGCCCGCGTCTTGATAGGGTGGGCCAACGCTGCAAAAACGCAAGGGAGATTTGAGCATGGAGAAGCAGAAGGAAACGAGGGAGATCGGTGGGCAGGAATTCGAGGTCATTTCGAGCTACTCCGACAGCCAGGCCGTCGAAGACGGGATTCTGGTGGCCATCACGGGCAGGGATCGCGTGACCGTGGCGTGCTGGGCATGGATCCGGGACAATCTGCCGTCCGAAGGGTCACCGCCGGATCGGTGGCCGGTAGATCTCATGGGCTGGTGCACGGGGGATAAGACGCTCGCGGCGACCAGGGGCCTGATCGGGAGCTTCGACGACATGGCCCGTAGGGCTTGGGACGCCAAGGACCTGCTGACGTTGTACGTCCAGACCATGGTGAATTCCGGCACCATCACCGGGGTCTTCACGGACGAGCCCGACGATGACGCCCACACGAGGCTCTGGCTGATTCCGAACGAAAACGGTGGCGTCACCTTGATGTTCCCGGAGGACTACTAGCCATGAGGACAATCGTGAAGTTCGCCAGTGTCGTGTGGTTCCTAATGGGCATCGTGGACCTAGCCGTAACCAGAGAGCCGTTCCTGCTAGCCTTGGTCGCGTACACTGGAGCCGTATCCTACGTCCTGTTTAAGGACGACATGACCAAGAGGAGGACTAGGCCATAATGAATCTCACGCCACACACACACGGGCAGCTTCTCTCCATGCGAAAGGAGATCGGCGACGAAATCCTGAGGCGGCAGGCCAGGCCCGAAGGGCCCAGCCATTGGAAGTGCCAGGAGCGAGGCGACGACGGGTCCCCGTGCAGGGTCTGGGGCGACGAAGACTTCGTCTTCCGGCACATCATGGTCGATCACTACGGCCACAACGACGAATTCGACGAGGGGGAATGCGGGACCGCAGGGCGTGAGGACGCCAGCGGGGCGATGGAGCCGATTTACGACCCGATTTGAGCCGGAATCGGAACACTTCGGAAACAGATCTGCGGGCGTATGTGCACTCACACGAGGAGGACGGAGATGAATGAGAGCGACCTGGAAGAGGCCAGAATGCAGGCCGAACACGATGCCTGGCTGGAATTCATGGCCGAATTCTACAACGCGAGCGGAGCAACCGAGGAGGAGGTCAACGTAGTTGGTGGGCCGTGGGACGACACGTTCATAGCGCTCCGCGTATGGGGCGAGAAGATCGCGAAGCTGCGCCGGTATCAGCCGCCCGTGAAGGCCATGGATGAGCGGGGTTTCCCAGTGCCCCCGAAGCGACACGGGCAGAGGGGAATCGACGGACAAAGGTGAGGGCAGCCCTTCTGGGCTGTAAACCGCAAGGCCGGTCCCAAGCCCGGCCATCACCCGAACGCAGGGAGGGAACCATGAGAATAACCTGCATGAAGTGCGGAAAGACCGTGTCCACACCAGTGCCCGAGGACACGGTCATCAGTGCCTGGGTCGAGTGCCCGGATTGTATCGAGGAGGAGCGTATCGAGGAGGAGTCGCAGCCGTCCGACGACAGGACAGCGAACGACCTAAAGGCCGTCTTAGACAACGAACTCAACCTGAGCGATACGGGCCACGTAGTGATCCAGGACATCATCGACAAGCTCAAGCCTGGAGGGGCCACATGAGACTACCCCACGAAGGCTTGCCCTACCAGGGCCCGCCGCCGAAAGGCCAATGGATCGCCTGGATCTGCTTGATTCTCGGCCTTGTAGGCTGGCTCTGGGCCCTACTGGAGGCGACGAAATGAGCGTCCATACTCCAGGATTCCGAGGCGTCCCCGATGACGAATGGCGCTACCGTACGATTTCGGCCTGCAAACCAGGCTTCAACTCTCGCTCGAACAAGAAGAGCCGTGGTGGATGTGGCTATGTGGAGGTGATCGGGGCCGGATACGGATACTATGCGATTACGCGGTGTCGGAAGTGCGGGAAACCCATGCGTACGGTGTCCGGAATGGTGAAGCGCAGAAAAGACGGCTCGCTAGAGATGAGGCCGAGTAGGGGTCACAGGCGTAGGATTCGAAGTCGTCGCTGGCACTGGATGTACGGTCGTACGCCAGAGCCCACCAAGGTACGGTGGTAGATCGCAGGATAAACGCAAGGAGGCGCATGATGAGCACGAAAACGAGACCCTGGAGCGATATTAGATGGACTCCGGAACTCTACAGGGCCGACAAGATCCCCGAAGGGGAATTCGGACCCTGGAAGGTCGATCGATTCGAGGTGCAGGAGGACGACTCCGGGCGACTTTTCTACATGTTGCAGGGCCGGGACGTGCCGGCAGGGACGTACACGAGGCTCTGGCGTAGCCCGAGGACGGTGGTCATGTCCGACACCCCAGCCGAGTTCGACGATCACCGGGAATTCTGGAGCTATGTGCGGTGGTTCGGGGGCAGCGTCTTAATCCACGGGTTAGGGCTGGGGTGCGCGGTGCGGATGGCCTTGCAGGCTGGCGCGGAGCGGGTCACCGTGATCGAGCTTGACCAGGACGTGATCGACCACGTAGCGCCTCACCTGAACTCCAATCGGGTCACGATCTACCAGGGCGATGCGCTTACCCGCAAGTGGCCTGTGGGCAGCAGATGGACGGTCGTGTGGCACGACATTTGGGACACGATTTGCAGCGACAATCTGCCCGAAATGCACCGACTCCATCGGCGGTTCGGTGGCAGAAGTTTGTGGCAGGGAAGCTGGGCACGTAGTATTGTCGAGCAATTACGCTAGACTTGACCTGACAGCTTGTCGGGTTTAGTTTGGTGATCAGCAGCGGCAAAACGCAACAGCCAACCGGGAGCGGATAACCATGAAGGTCCCCTATGCAGCATTCCCGAAATACGGCCCCTCCGTGCTGGGACAGGTCAAGTATGACGCCGAAATGCAGGCATGGAAGGCGTACCAGGCGAGCTTGACGCACCAGGAAACGGGGGGCGGGGGCGAGGGCTCTGGGCTGGGCACGGAGACCGAGGGCGAAGACCTGGACACTTTCACCTACATCCGGAAGTACACGAAGCCCGGCCAGTCCCGAAATCGTATCTTCCGTGAGCAGGGCATCCGTGCGACGGACAAAGAAAGCGCCAAGAAACAGGGCCGTGACGCCATGGAGGATGAGCTTGGCGTTCAATACGACCATGACCTGAATCTCAGAAACTGGAGGCAGGTTGATGGTAGCGAGAAGGTCGTGAAGCCTCGCGGCAAGTCGTTCGAGCAGGGCGAGGACGAACGCCGGAACGAAGAGGGCACGAACGGCTCCAGCGGTGGTGGCGGCGGCTCTGGCGGTGCCAAGGGCGGGGGCGAGGGCTCTGGTGGTGGCTCTGGCGACGAGGGCGACGACGGGGACGACGATGACAATGACGACAAGGGCGAGCAGGACGACACGCCCAAGATGCCGACGTGCCCGGAATGCGGGAAGACGAAGGGCTCGACCGAGGGGTGTTGCAAGCCTCCTCAGCCGGAGGACATGCCGAAGCCGAAGGAGAACGAACAGCAGCCCGAAAACGACTTGATGCTGCTCAGGACGCACGACCAGTCTCCGCTCATGGACACCGAGGCCGCCGAGCGCGTGATGAGCCTGGCCCACATCGACACCGTGGACGCACTCACGAAGTCGCTCACCGACGTGGACAAGTGGACCCGCGATCTGGTGAAGCACGACGTTCACGCCGCTCAGGCAGAGATGTACGAGGCGATGACCGCGAGCCACCTGGGCCTCAAGGCGAGGATCGCCAAGAGCGGCGGTGGTGGCAGTGCGAAGCTTCCGAAGGACCTGCTGACCAAGGGTGCGGCAGCGAAGCTGATCAAGCAGGCGGTGGCCGAAATCCAAGTCAACAGCCTAAAGAAGATCGCCAAGCAAGTCGCCGAGATGATAGGCGCACCGCGCCGCATCGAAGTATCGATGAATGGCGACGTGAAGAAGGTCACAGGCATCCCGCACATGGCATTCGAGGAGTCGCTGAAAGCGATGACTCGTGGCCTCGACCTGTTCATGGTGGGCCCGGCCGGGAGCGGCAAAGGTTTCCTGGCCCAGCACCTTTCCGAGGCCCTTGGGCAGCGCTACGGATTCATATCGTGCTCCGAGGGGATGAGCGAGGGCATGTTGCTAGGCCGAGGCGTGCCCCTAGCTGAGACGTTCCTCTATCTGCAAAGCAGCTTTGTGGATTTCTACGAGAACGGTGGAGTGTTTCTGCTGGACGAAATTGACGCTGCAAATCCCAACGTGCTGCTGATCATCAACGAGTGCCTGAGCAGCCCGCACCTGAGCATCCCGAACCGCGTCGATAACCCGTACGCCGTTCGCCATGAGCACTTCTACGCCATCGTGGCCGCTAACACATGGGGCACCGGGCCGAACATGGAGTACGTCGGTCGGAACCGTCTGGACGCTGCATTTCTGAACCGCTTCGTGGGGTCTCAGATCGAGCTTGGATATGACGTGCGGATCGAGGGCGAGATCGCCAAGGCGCACCTTGGGGCCGAGAAATCGGTGGCGGTATTGAGGCGCTTCTGGAACATCCGCAAGAAGCTGAATGAGATGAACATCCGTAGGATCTGGAGCACCAGAGGGCTCGAAAAGATGTGCATGGCGCTCGCTGCAGGCGACGAGATGGCGACCGTGCTGGACGCCCACACCCGAGGCTGGACGCCAGACGAGAAGTCGAAAGCGGGGATCGTGTAATGAGAACCGTGAAGCACAAGCGTAGAGGCGGGACAACCTGGTGCGTGGGCCTGGATGTGCACGAGATACCTGACATCATGGACCTGCCCGTGCCCGCTTACAACAGCCGAGAGCGGAACAGGCTGCAAGCTGGCTGGACCGGCAAGCAATTCGAGGAGGACAAATACGGCACCGGCAAAAAGAGCTTCTACCTGGGCGATCTGAGGTCTCTCAAGGCGCTCGCCAACATGCACCACAAGGGCTGGGCCAAGGGCGCGGAGGAGGCCGAGAAACTGGCCGATGGCCTGATCGACAAAGTGTCTCAGCCCTTGGGTATCCGGAGGCGTGTCCGTTACGGCGACGACGGTGACGAATTCGACAAGGAGCGCTTGATCAACGGGCACCTGGATACGTGCTGGCGTAGCTCCGTGCGTCAGATCGCGGTGGCCACACCGATCATCAACATAGCCGTAGGCTGGGGTGGAAACGCCCAGCTATCGCACTCCCAACTATTCTGGTCCGGAGCGAGTGCCCTGGCCCTAGTGAAGGTCCTGGAAAACGCAGGATATCAGACCAGTCTCACGGCGGTGTGCGCGAACGACATGCACTCAGACGAAAGGGCGATGGCGCTGTGCTGCCAGGTAAAGCAGGCCGGCGAGTACCTGAGGCCTGACGCGGTGGCGAGCATCATCTGCCATTCGGCCACGTTCCGGGTCTACATGTTCGCCCTGTGGCTGTCTGGGCCGTACCGAGTGCCGAACGGATTGGGGCACTGCTGCGAGGTGAACAAGCTGATCCCTCACGCTGTGGACGCTGGCGTGATGGACGCACCTCAGGTCCTGTTGCCCGACGCCTACACAGAGGAGGCTGCGAGAAAGTCGATCCAAAACGCGCTGCTGGAGCTACAGGCTGCAAACCTCGCAGCCCTACCGGAGGTAGCCGACTCATGGAAAAGCTGAAGAAACAGTATCGACAACTAGCCGAAGGCTGGCGATCGCTGGGCGGGGTGCGGGTGTTCGTGGCGAGGATGAACTGATGGATATCAAAACGAAGGGCAGAGCCAGGCCGCGCCGGGATATGACCGGCAAGTCTCTGCGGAGATGGCGTAGCCAACAGGCCGGCGAGCACGCCTATCGGAACAACCAGACCAGGCCGGGATGGACTCAAGCTCAGGCTGCAAAATGGTACGGGGTGAGCGAACGCCAGTGGGCCCGATACGAGTCAGGCGAGAGCGGAATACCCCTGTCCCTGGTCAAGCGCATGATCTCGTACGAGTCGAGCTTCGACGAGACGATCAGCCGCATCTGGGACACTCCGGGAGAGCGTGTGGCTGAGTTGGGTGGAATACACCCGGAACTGGCACACGAGAAGAAGGAGGTTTGACGATGGCGACTGACGAATCCCAGGGGCTACGGGAGAGGGTCGCGAAGATCATCGCTAGGTCTGCATCAGATGTCCAGCAAGCGTCCCCATTCTACATGGCTATCGCAGACAAGATCCTCGCCTTACTCGCCACTCCCGACAGCGAGAGAGAGGAGCCTGTGGCGTGGGCGCCGCATCACCCAGGTTGCGAAATCAAGTTCTACCAAGGCGAGGAGCTGTTGGCGTTCAAGTCAGAAGACATGGCGCGGAAGCAGACAGACGGCGGTTGTGCTCAGCCTCTCTACACCCGGCCCGATGGGATGAGAGACAGCCTGACCTACGATGAATGGCAACTGATAGTGACTTGCTCGCCTTCAGGGATGCACGAACTGGGGGAAGCGCAAGCGATCTCAGCCGCACAAACCAAACTCGCCGCCGCACTCCGTGCGCTCTACACCCGGCCCGATGGGATGCGAAAGGCGTTGGAGAGGATTGCTGTGGTGAAGACGCGGGATGACGAAGGTCGCCCACAGTCGTGCGCGTGGTGCAGTGCGCATGACCCGGACGATCACTTGGATCATGGCGAGGACTGCCCGACCCGCATCGCTACTACTGTCCTCCAGGCCAAAGTACAGCCCGAAAAGGTTAGCTAACCGGACAAGTTTACCCGAGACTTGACAAGCGCGAGACCTGGACGTATCGTTGCTCCCCACCAGTAGCAGAGGATGGACGCATGAGCATGGAAATACACCGAGGGCCAAGCTGGGACCCTGACGAGGAGCCCTACGAGGATTTTCTTGAGAAGCTCCCGGAGGAGTACAAGATAGCGCTCGCGGAGGGCGATGCCTTTCTGGCCAAGCCAGTCGATGGGCTCGACGTGCTGAAAACCTTCTTCGAGAGTGCCGAGGAGGGGGATGGGTACAAGCGCTGGACCGAATTCCTGGACTCAATCGAGACCGAGGAAGACGCCAAGCAGAAAATCTCAGAGGTGGGCGTGCTTGGGGACGTGGCCACCAGGGTCGCCATCGACATAGCCGGGCGGATGCGTAAGCTCCACACCGCAGGCTGCGAGAAATGCCAGAAGCGCAACACCAAGAAGAAGCGAGCCTTCGACGCTGCAAAGCAGGCCTTCCTGGACGCCATGGGGAGCGATACCGCCGAGGACGAGTGGGACGACGAAAACGTAGACCCAGACGCATGGAGGAAAGACGCATGAGCATGGACGAGGACTCACACGCCCTAGCCCGAGTGAGACCGGGACCACCGGCAATCGTGCCGACCGGACTGAAGACGGACGGGGATTCGGACGGCATAATCGAACTGCGGATGCCGAACCTGTTGCCCACCGACAACGTCGAGGTGATCACCGACGTACGGGTAGCGCGGAAGCGGATCCCTGTGCGTATCACGAGGCTCGACCTTCAGGCCATCGACAACGGATTTGTGGTGAACCTCCCGCAGGCCGGGCGTCAGTCGGAATATGGGCCAGACGGGAGCAAGCACGCATTCACCAGCAAGCAGGAACTCCTTGAGTTCATCGGCCAGGTTATTGGCCAAGTGACCTATCAATACATCGAGCAGGAGATCCACGAACAGGAGTTCAATGGTGCGGGTACCACCATGGGCGGCGGCGATGGATATCACCCGAGCCCGCCCCTGGCTGTGCAGTAGTGATCGACGAGTTTGATTTCGGCTGGATGACCGTAAACGAGGCCGCCAAGCGTGCCGGCCACAGCCGCCAGTGGGTGCATCACAGGATCGCGGACGGCACCTTCAGGGCCGAGCGCATGGGTCGCCGCTGGGCGGTGCACACCGGATCGGTGGCCGTCTGGATGCTCCTGGAGATGCAACGCCTAGTGGAGCGCCTGGAACACCTCAACCGCAACGCACCCCACCTACCACCAGACGAGGAGTGACGTGGACGATAAGCAAGAGCGGGACCAATTCCTGAAGCGCCGACGCAAGGGCATAGGCGGATCAGACGTGGGTCCGATTCTGGGCGTCGATCGCTACCGAGACGCCATCGATGTTTACCTCGACAAGACCACCGAGCCCGAGGACATCGACAACCCGAACATGGAGCGCGGCCGGATGATGGAGGCCGTAGTCTCCCATAAGTACATGCTGGAGACCGGTCGCCGGCTGAAGCCGGGCAAGTTCCGGAAGCACCGGAAGTACCCCTGGCTGATCGGCAATCCGGATAGGATCATCCTTGCCAACGGCAAGCCTCCTTATTCAGAGATGAGCGACGGCACTGGAGTGCTCGAACTCAAGACTGCAAATCGCTGGGTCTGGAAGCAGATCAAGGCCGAGGGTCTCCCGCAGTCCTACCTGCTGCAGTTGCAGCATTACATGGGCATTTGCGGCGTCGAGTGGGGTGCTTTCGGGGTCCTCTGCCCTGACCCGTGGGACTTCATCACGTTCGAGGTCGCTTTCGATCCGGATCTCTTCGAAGAAGTGGCCGTCGTTCTCGACAGGTTCTGGCACGACAACGTGCAGCGCGGGATTCCACCGATAGTCGAGCCGGTCGATTGGGGTGACGCCCCCGAGCCCGAGGAGGGTGAGGAGGTCAAGCAGCCGAGCGAGGAGGTCACCTGGGCTGCTGCGGTTGAGCTACTGCGCGAGGGCACCGCCCTGGCCAAGCTGGGCGAGGAGTCGAAGGCTCACGCCAAGGGCCTAATGCGGGATGCCATGGCCGAGCACGGGGTCTACGAAGGCGCTGGTGCCCGAGTGTACTACCGCGAGCAGCAGGGCCGCGAGAGCTTCATGCAGCGCGAGTTAGGGGTGCTCCAGCCCGTCGATCCCATCGCCATGGCTGGGCTCCTGGAGAAGGCCGGCCTCGACGGCGAGGTCATTGAAGCGCTGCTCGACGAGGCCCGCTTGGACCTGCAGAAATTCAGGAAGCGAGGCGCTCCGTTCAGCACGATCCGCATGTACGACGCAAAGGTCTAAGCCATGCCTAAGGACATCATGCTCCACGAGTTGGAGGACAAGGCTGCGGAGGTCGGACGCCTGATCGGCGACAGCCTCACCGAGGGCGTAGGGTTCTGCCTGACACTCTTCACGTTGGGGGAGGGCGGCTGGTTCACCTACGTATCAAACGCCGAGCGCGAGAGCATGATGAATGCGCTCGAAGAACTTCTATCGAAACTGAGGAGCAACGAATGAGAATCGAACTGCAGATCTATCCGGCCGGCGACATGGAAGTGACGACCATACCCGGCATCGACTCGCACCCCGATCACGGGGAGAGGCCGATCCAAGTGCACCTCACCGAGGGCGATACCCTGCACCTCACCGAGGAGCAAGGAGAGTCGCTCTTCGGCCAGCTTGGCAACGCCCAGAAGGTGATCGGGCGGGACCGCACGGAGCAGGGCCACAAGACGGAGGGCGGGCCTGCAGAATGAGGATCGGAACGAAGTCCGTCCTCTTCGGGGTGCACGCCTTCTGGCTGCACCCCTGGATCCTGGCGTGGGCCTGGTCGAAGCTCTTCGGCTTCCCCTGGGACCCACGTCTATGGGTGGCATTCTTCGTGCATGACCTGGGGTACTGGGGCAAGCCGAACATGGACGGGGACGAGGGCGAGCGC
>SDBU01005389.1_pt1 | contig 15334 bp, 8 predicted proteins | sample 2277071 | NCBI WGS metagenome assembly SDBU01 (sample SAMN10397929, study PRJNA504765) | marine sediment metagenome | isolation source: marine sediment core GS08_GC12, 126 cmbsf | place: Arctic Ocean: Gakkel Ridge, Loki's castle | collected 2008
TTTCAATATCTATTTGTTTTTGCTAAAACCCTATGAACACTATATATTCAGACATTTAACTCGTTTCAGCAGTACGTCAAGATGTTCGGATCAACAGGTACAAAAAATGGTAACATTTTGACCCAAAAGCGATACAGAATATAGGACTAAAAAACAGAAAGTCAATTCAGCCAGGCGTTTAAGTCAGCGCCATTCAGCCAGCGGCATGTTCTACTATGGCTCTATGGCTGTTTGAGGATGAGAGTTCCGAAGAAGCTTGGTTGCAGGCTTGGCTCGCTTTCTATGCCGATAGCCCATCTAAGCTGCGGAGCGTTTGACCTGTGGAGGACGTAGTTAAACCCTACGCGATCAGCTTTGGAAGTCTTGTAGGGATCAAAGCCTCCCAGTACCGGATCAAATGGAATGCGCGCTTCCAGAACGTAGTGAGAGCCGGGGAAAATCCTTGCAGCCGTCTGGATGGCTGTATAATTGTATATAGTTTCGGGTTGGTTCTGCCCTACGTAAGGTCTGCTCCCATCTGGCCCGGCCCCCTTTGGACAGAACCAGAAGAGGTAGGAGCTGGGCTTCCTCAAATCGCGCAGATATGGGCTGACGTCGCTGGTGGGATCAATGTCGATGTGTATCTCCAGAGCATCCGCCCCATCCCAGAACTGAGTGGCGTCAGGTACGACTACGTCCGAATCCATCACGTATGCCAGTATGTAGAGGTTATCTTCGTCCCATTGGATGTATACGTTGCTCCTTTGATCCCCTGCGCTCAGAGCGTTCTCCAACGGCCATTCCGCTAATCCCCCGTCAACAGTGACGCCTCTGGACGCAAATGTGGCTGTCCCAAGCATGTTAGCTCTACAGGTATCAGCCACGCGCACATCTGTTTCGCCCAGATTGTTCAGGGCATCGTAGTATACAGCCGTAACCTGCTCGCCGCCCACCACTTCCAGAATGTTCCTGCTGTCGAACACGCCTCTGCCGTATCTCGTATCAATGGAGCCGTTGAATATCCCGGTATCTTCGCCTGTTTCCCTCAAGGTGATGGTTTTACCGCGGGCTATGGCGTCGCCCACGATCCAGAGGTCATAAGTATCCACAGCGAACGTGTTCATATTCAGATCGAAATCTTCCAGCTTAATATATAGCGTGTCTCCGGCGTTGAAATTGGTCAATTTAAGCCCATTCTCCCCGGCGATGGTCAGCCTGCCGGCGGAACCCTCGTTTGCGTATGTGGCATCTACGATGGGATCTGAGGGAACGCCAGGCGTTCGCGGGTTATATGTGGCGGTGACCTCTTCCCCGCCGCGAACTTGAAGAATCCCATCCTGTATCGGCGTGGTACCATAGTTAGTAGGTATGGAGCCTGTGTATATGCCCTGTTCGCCAGGCCGCTCTTCCAGCAGTACCTCCTCAGAGTCTCCCGTCTTATCGCCCCGGACTATGATGCGAGCCGGGGTATTTGGGGACAGATTGCTCAGGATAAAGTCATCCAGCCTGAAGTGTAGTCTCCGACCGGCGTTGAGATTCGGCAATTCCCTGCCATTTTCATCCGTGATCACAAGGGAGCCGGCGCTGCCACTTCTGACCACCAGTTCTATGGAAACGGGCATGTTGGTCTCGCCGGTTACGCCCACTTTGTCAATATATGTTAGAAAGAGAATCTCCTTCTCTTCCACTTGCAGCACTGAGTCGTATAGATCGGACTGAGAAGCATACATGGACTGAACACGCCCGGCGAAGACTCCACTGTTTAGCTCTGTTTCTTGCAAGAGGAGCTGAAGCTCATCTTCCAGACGCGTCCCCCTGATGATGATAGTGGCCTGATTGATGGCGTTGGGATCAGTGTTGAGGTCACCGTCGCGCACCTGAACTATGAAATCGTCGCCGGCGCTAAAACTGCTGATGCCGCCGTATCCCGCGGTACTGATGGCTTGTAGGGTGCCTATTTCCCCTGTCTCCACAATCAAAGTTACAGGTATGAGGACTTCCGTCTCACCAGTGCTGGTTATGGCATCGCGATAGAAGATATTGACTCTGCCCTCGCCCTGCACCTGGAGAACGCCATCCGCGGGAATGGCTTCCACACCGTAATCCGTCTTTACTTCTCCGACAAAAGCGCCGGCGCTGCCACTCACCTCGGTCAGAGTAATGAACACAGAATCGCGTATCACATCCTCCGTGGTACTGACCTGGAATATCTCGGCAACGGCGCTGGAGCGATTGAGATCCATGTCTTCCAAACGGATAAGCAGCGTATCTCCCGCCTTGAATCCGTTCTTCCACCCCTCATCAGGGAATCCGGCTATGGGTGTATAAGGGTTGATCTTGTTGTGAACCGTTATTCTCGCTGTCGCGCCCACGCTGACCTTGCAGGTGTCCGTTACGGAGACATTTGTCTCACCAGTAGTGCGCAGTGTATCCAGATATATGGCAGTGACGACTTCATTGCCCTGAACCTGTAGTATATTATCCGGGGTGGCCAACGCAGATGAGTCTCTTGCTTTCCCGGCATACTCAGTTCCCAGAGACCCGAAAAGCACGCCGGCTCTGGGATTCCTTTCCTTTAGCACCACCGTTTCGCCGTCGAGGGTCTTCTCGCTGGACACCAATATTTCCACCTCGTCCAGTTGTCCTGAATCAAGATCCAGATCGGCGTCATCAACCTTGAAGTACAGCCTATCCCCGGCGTTAAATTCTTCCAGTTCCAGGTAGTTGGGTTTCAGAATTGAGACGACGCCGTCGTTTCCCACATTCACAACCGCTGTCCTGCTCACTCTGGCGCTGGTGGCTCCCGTAGCCTGTAGAGCATCGTTATAGACGAACGTGACGACCTCGTTCCCCCGTACTTCCAGCGTGTCATTGGACCTGTCTGCCTCCAGGCCGTATACCGTGCGCAGGACGCCTGAGAAGATACTGGATCCCGGCTCAGTCTCCGTCAAAGTTAGAAGCACGCTATCTTGAACGGTGTCGCCATTGACCTCAACACTCGCCTGCTCAACAGCCGTTCTGTCCACGTTAAGATCCCCATCCCGAAGTAGCACAATGAGGTCATAGCCGGCGCTGAAATTCTTTGTGTTCACGAGGTCTTCCAACCTTCCTGTACTCGATCTCCCCACTGAGAGCAGCCCTGTGCCGCCAATATTCACTATCGCCTCTGCTTCCATCGGGACGCTGGTGTTGCCTGTAGCCTGAATTGCATCCACATATATCGCTTTGACAACGTCGTACCCTTCCACTTGCAGGATACCATCAGCAGCGTCCTCCCTGCTATATATTGTTTCGATGGAGCCGATAAAAGTCCCTGAATTATCTTCATCGATCAGGGTCACTTTTTCACTATCCTCAGCACATACTACAGTGACGGAGACCGTCGCAGGAGCCTCCTCCTGAGCGCCTTCACCGCCTTCGCCGCCTTCTTCCGCTTCCTGTTTTTCTGCTTTTGCCTCATCCCCGTCTTCCACTTTGAGGACAAGCCTATCCCCTGCATTGAAGGTTATGATCTCGGCGCCTGATTCGGAGACTATCTGTATAGCGCCGGTAGTGCCCACTTCCGCGGTGGCAGCATAGGAAACCGCCACATCGTGTTTACCCGGGCCGTAATAGGGATCGAGATATTCCAGAGTTATCGTCTCTTTTCCCTGGACTGCCAGTGAGGACGGATCTTCGCTTGGGCTCGCGCTGAATTCGGTCAGAAGCCTCCCGGCGAACAGATCGCTGTTGTTCGCGGCCTGCGGGGTTGATTCTGAAGCTTCCGCGAATAGCGCCTGAGTGGCTTCGTGGAGGACTATCTCCTTGCTATCCTTTGTGAGATCGCCGCTGATGCGGACTTTAATGGACTGGGGGGAATTCCTATCAGTATTGCGGTCCGGGTCTCGGACGACGAGCGCAAGCGTTTCCCCTGCTCTGAAAGTTTTCAGTTTGCTGGCCAAGCCCTGATCCATTATGGCAGGCTGCCCGCTAACCGTTCCCACAAGCTCCAGTCTGCCCCAGGACACAGGCGGAGCGCTTACTTCCGTAGCCGACCAGAACAGCGGATAGCTCAGAGCGCCTGTCCTGGATCTCCTGCCCTTACCGTCAAAACTGGGGTTGCTCAATATATAGTTGAATCCTATCACACCGCCGGACTGCGGAGAGAATTCATAGAGGGCCTTATCCTTTGGGATGCGAGCTTCCAGTGTGTATTCTGAGTTTCCTGACGCAAGTGTAGCCGCCACCTCGATCTTTCTGTTGTCCTCAATCGTTCTGGGGATAGCATCCAGGTGATGATGTATCTGAGATGCCAAAACCCGCCTCTCCGACGCTGGCGTACCCAAACGCGAAAAGCGGAAATGGTGGTCTCCAGTCTTATACATCCCGGGAGACAGTCCCAGGCTGGCATCCACAAAGACGTCCAGCGTATCGGGAGATTGCATCAGGGTGGACGCGTTTGCTTCAGTATTGAGCTTACCTCGATTGACCCTGAAGGCGATATATAGGCTGTCGCTGTCCCATTGTACGTACATTTGGCTGGGTGAATACAGCGGATCGCCCTTATACTGTCGGGGTATCAGCGGATATATATCGGGCCACTCATTCAATACACCGTCGATCACCACAGGCTCGCTCACCATAGGTGCGCTGGCAAGCGTTGTTGCTGCGCCGCTCACTGCTACAGCGCCGTTCTTGCTTGCCCTCAGGAGCGAAATCTCAGACACTACAGCGTTAGGGCCAGCTAATCGGTTAAAATGGAGTTCTATCTCCCTGTCAGCATACGCCGCTGGTGGGATTGCGTATGTGAATTTCCCCGCTTCATTTGCGGGAATTGCCATTTCATCGTGCAGCAGGAAGCCATCAACATCCAGGCTTTGAATTCTCTTGCCATCTTTCTCCTGAAGATATGTGATCTGGACCCAGTATATGTCTTCAGGCTCCAGATAGGGATACCTCGATATGATCGTATCGTAATGGTAGCAGAAACTTCGTTCATCAGGCGAGTTCTTGGCGTCAGCTTCCTCGCCTGGCTTGAGGAAATATCGATCTTTCGGGTCTATACCTTCCCCGCGATCGAAGGGGAAGCCCTGGATCACGTTTGGGGCCTGTGCATTCCCCGCCATGCCGCAATTGTCATAATAAACCTGACTGGCATTATATTCCTGGATTTGCGCGTCATAATCTGACGGGCGATACTCATTGGTGTAGATCTCCACCTCTCTGATCTCAGGATAATTGCCGTACCATCCCCCTGGAGGCACGCGCAATCGTACATATCTAGCCTGGACGTTATTTGCGAAGAGATGTGAATCAGTGATGGTCTTATTCTCAAGTTCACCTGATGCGTATACTTGCTGAAAGCTTCTGCGGTCGGCGCTGGTGGATAATTCGTACTGCTTCAGGTTGTTTTCATCCCCACCGGTTGTCACAGCTATTCCGTAGATGCGTTTCGCGATCCCCAGGTCGAAGGTAACGTCGATTCCGCTGCGTCCGAGGGGTTCGTATGTCACTTCCTTTATCTTCTTATCGTCCTTCTCAACTTCCTTTTCGACTCTTTTCCCGCCAAACCATTTAGGCGCATTTTCTTTCTTGAGACCATCAATCAGTCTGGACGCCTCACCTGAGTTATACTGTGTTCTTATGTTTTTTACCTGGCTGTGCCTGGAATGGCGGGCGCTTATCTTGACGGATTTTATCTTGGGGCGTGTACGCTGCCAGTCATTGACCACAACCTGTACCCACCGAGCTTCTTTGTGCAGAAGGCTGATAACAGGGTAGTGTTCATTTTTGGAGGTAAGCCTATCATATTTTTGTGCATTTCTGGCTGTGCTGGCGAGTACATCGTAGCTCTTCGGATTCTGGCTGAACTGGATCTGCGCCCTGTCAACTTTGTATATGTAGCGCAGATCGTATGTCCCTACCACAGGATTATCCTTGCGGAGCTTGGCTCCATGGAGCGGCTCATTTTTCAAGATTTCCTGAGTGGATATCCATTTCGATTCATATCCCACCATCGGAGCTTTCTGGCCGCTATTGCGGGGGTAGAACAGAAAACCCAGAATTGACAGGAGACCTATGGATACTATGACTTTCAGATCCATAATCGTAAACTTTCGAGATTGCGTAACCTTGATAATACCAATTCCATTATTTGGTTGTGCGTTAGTCTGATAACTGGGCGACCAGTTTTTGTACCATACTTTAAATCCCCCTAATCCCCTTTTTCTAAGGGGGGACAGGACAGGCCAAATGCGATCCCCCCCCTTAGAAAAAGGGGGTTAGGGGGATTTTCTGAAGCTTTGTAATGCACAGTAAAATAATGGAATTGGTATAAGAATGATACCGTTGACAAATCCATATCTGCTGATCCATTAAGCTCATAAGCCCATAGATCTACAACAAGAACAGCCTCACAGTAATATTAGTGCTTTTAAAACTCCCGCCGGTTCTCCTGGGAAGGTTATGTGATACATAATCCAGGGTCCCAAGCATTCCTACGCCCTTCTTCTTTACCTTCCCCTGTAGCGCGAGCGCCAGAAATGCCACTTTCCTGTCAAAATTGTGAAGGGAGTTTTTAAGATCCCGGAAGGTGAGATACTGAATCCCTGCGCTTACCTTGAGTTCATTTATCCGGTGTATGCCCTGCAAGATGAACGCCTGCCTCACTGCGTCAATGGATGTTTCCTCCTGGCGCGGAATTGTATAGCCTATGGTCTTATCATTCCTGTAGGCAGGGGATATTACCGTATCCAATCCGACTTTAATATCGTATCGGACTTTGTTGATAAGTATGGTATCAATCACGCGCCTTTTACCGTGAAAATCCGCGTCATATTGATATTTGAGCTTGGTTGTCAGGATCAAACCTTCAATCCGTTTATAGTCGGCTATCAGCGTAACGATATTGCTCAAGGAGTTCTGAAGCGCCAGATTGTCCTTCCGATCGACCAGATCATCAGGGATGATGTCGTGGGCGCGCTTTGTCATAAATCGTAACTGCACAGTACCGAAGTTCGGGATCTCACTGGGGGCGAATGTTACCAGGGCGAATCGCGTGCGAGCGCTTTTCTTATCCAGAATCAGGCTTTTCTTCTGGTAGCCCTGTATTATGGTAAGCCCCTCGACAGACGGCTCAAATATGAGATAAGTTCGATAACCCTTTGAGCCTTCTTCGTAATCGAAACGATACTCAGGCTTATTATCGTTCTCATATTTGTCAGGCTCCCCGTTATTGTTGAAGTCCATGAATTCCTGGCTCAACCCCAACCTGAACTTCGGCTGATCTCTGCGGAAGAGGAGAAAGTCATCTTCCCAGTCCATGACCCTATCACCGTCGAGGTCGTTTTCGGTAGCCACATCCGGCAAGAACGGCTCTTCCCCATCCAGGTAACCATCATCGTCGTCATCATCATCCAGAAAGTCAGAGGCGCTATAGAAGGGATCTATATAAGTATACTCGGCGGCCAGCAGAAACGGCCCCCAACGCCGGTTTGCCTCCACAAACCATGCATCCGCAACCTCCTCGGACTTTTGCCCTTTGTATGATGGGAACTGCAAATTCTTTACGAGCCAGGCTCGTTCAGCTCTCATGGCTACGCCGGCTATTGTCATGTCTACGTCAATCCCCAGGGTTGATTCACCTATGCTCTCCCCATAGTGGAATATTCGCCATCCCCTGTTGGAGCCATCTGTAATATTGCCTTCGGCGCTCAAAACCACCCGGTACCCGCTGTTATCTGTCGATAGCTCCACCACGTAGTCATTGGCTATATACACCTCAAACCTGGCAGATTCTACCTCTGAGGAATTAGGGATAAAGAAGCGATATGTGAAAATCCCCTCTTCATCAACCCAGCGTGATTGTCCGTCTGTGGAGCTATTATCTGAGTCTATGAGGATACTAAGGGGTTCCCGCCCGCCGATGAAGCTGTATTCAGGACTGAGACTGTTATTGATGAACAGCTTGATCTCGAAAAGCCTTGCCCCGTCAGGATTCTCTGGTGAGCCATCACGAAACCTCACGTAGAGATATTCAGGCGGATCGTGTTGCACAACTCCGCCGAAAGGGTTGCTGGTCTGTGTCAGATCGTAGTTGGTGAAGTACCTGTTTACGTAGCTTACCCCTATACTAGGCAACTCGGCAGCAAACTCGCGACTTCCCAAAACTATGTCCCATATTCCCAGATCTGCTTTGGCACGCGCCCCTGCCATGTACCAATCTGAGCTACTTACCAGTGTTTTGTTTTCCTTCCCTATGGTCGTATTGGTGAGTTTGGAGATGAAAGTGGACATTTTGCCCCTGGACTGGGGGAAGGCCACCTTCCACCCTATGGCGTCTGACTGCCTCTTGTTCAGGGTAAGACTCGAAAACCTTGTGGGAAAACCGCCCACGCTGACCTCGTGTCTCAGTTTTCCGCTGTCACCCACCTTAAAGGTTACATACGTGGTTTTCAGTTGGTCTCTGAACCTCTTCTCACGTCTGACAACCGCGCCGCCTTCGATAAGCCCGTAGGTGGAATCCAGGGAGTAAAGCGGCTCGCCCTTGCCTTCGAATATTAGATTACCAAGAGGATCAAAGACATCCGCGCTCAACGGCAGAGAGCAAAGGATGTAGAACAAGACACAAGACGCAAAACACAAAACGATAGACTTGAGGCACAAAGCGCGGGTACTGTCTCTTGAGTCCTGGGCTTTGGATCTCAAATCTATAGTCTCAAGTCTATAGTTCATCGTGTTTTCTCTTCCCATCTTCTGAATCCAGAATCAGAAATCATAGACTACGCTAATCCGATGACTCCCAATGGTGTCCAGAATCGTGTTCACAGGATAGACAAAAGCGTAGTCAATACGCACAGAATCATTGAGATTATAGCCTGCGCCCAGGGCAAGATTTGTACCCCAGGCCAGATTCTCAAGGCCGAATCCCATTCGGAGGAGGAAACTCCCATTATACGCCTGTTTCTCCACACCTCCCCGAAGATTGATCTGACCTTCCCGCAGGACTATGTCCATAGCCCATGTAACCTTCTCACCCATAGCGGCGACACCCATTCTGACAGTTCTGGACAATTTTTCCTCCACCTTAGAGAGTTCGGCGGATACTATGTTCGGCCTGTTTACATCCTGGAGCGCCACAGCCACGGCGATGTTCTCCGATGGCCAGATCACAAGCCCGACATCGAAACTGACGCCATTCCAACCAGGTAGATCTTCGACTACTTTACCATCCGCTCCCACTGTAGGTGCAGAATCCCAACTCATGAGGTTCAATGTACTACCGAAGGAGACATTCTCGCGTCCGTTCTCCTCCTTTTTGCCGGGATAGAATCTAAAACTCCTGGCAAAGGAGAAGGCAAGGACGTTTTCCGAATACAGCCCCCCAGCCCCAAACCGCTTCCACACGACTCCCAGAGTTCCGATTCCGCCCTTCTGGTACGCATAGCCCAGAATATTTTGCGAAATAAGCGAATCATCACTGAGTCCTATATAAAGGGCGGCCATTGTGGCAATAATCTGCTGCCCTTCTATCATGCTCAATCCAGCCGGATTCACCAACGCGCCATCCACATCATCGGCCAGCGCGGTATAAGCCCCACCCATTGCCACTGATTTAGCTCCCAGAAAACTGTCTCTGAACGCCGCCATTGATGAATGTGAGAAGAAAAGGAGGAAACATAAGATACAGGACATAAGACATAAATGGGAAGCGAGGGGGCGAGGGAGTGAGGAGGTGAGGAGGCGAGGAGGTGAGAGAGCATGAATGCAGGAATATAGAGGCATACTTCCTCTTACTTTGCCGGTCTGCTGCTGCATCATTCCGCGATTCTCAATACCTGGCGTAGAATGCTCTACTCTTGACAGATACATCCAGCGCCCCAGCATCCAGCATCCAGCATCCAGCATCCAGTATCCAGTATCTAGCATCCAGCATCTAGCATCCAGCATCCAGCACTCACCTCGCTACTATCAACACACCGTTTCGGACCTCATTGCCGACGCGTACCTGATATATATACGGCCCAATGTCTACCATATCGCCGTTTTCATCCCTTCCGTCCCATACGATACTCACATTGCCAGTTTGCATCTCTTCATGAACTAAAGCCCGTACCAATTTACCGGTATGATCGAAGATTTCAACTCTAGCCTGCTCACCGGCTTCCTCGTCGAAGTTAATGGAAATGGTGGTGGTATCTGCTATACCATCGCCGTTAGGTGAAAAGGGATTGTAATTCCAGCGCACCTCAGCCTTTGGCGTCGTCGCCTCAAAGATGGCAAACGTGGAAAGGTGGTTCAGGTTTACAGTTACCCAATCATTGACTGTATCAACCTTTCCGCCCGCCATCGTCCACTCCCGCATCCCCTCATTCCAACTGAAAATAGCGAGATTTTCCTCCCTTTTGACTCCAGCGTCGGCAAGGTCAAAATCGTCGTATAGCAGCGTCAGTTCAGCAAGCCCAGCCAATGTGACAGCATCGCGCTTCACATACGACACTATCTTCGCCCCGTCATCGTCGAGAAATTCTACCTCGTTTATCTGGATATTGTTGCCCTGCTTACCCTCCTCGATAACTACCTGCACATATCGCGCTGTAGGCGTGGTTGGAAGCTCAATCTCCGTTCTACCATCGCCGCATCCTTCACATACAGCGACTTCGTCATAGTTTATGTCATCTTCAGAGACTAGAATAGATAATCTCTCCGGCCCGTATGATACATTATCTTCTACCCTCGCGATGATGATCACCTTGCCAACGGTACGCGACTCTCTGAGGTCTACTTTGAGCCAGATGGGCAGGGCGCTGATAGTAGTAATCCACGTCGAGGGATACTCCGGATTGCCATCAACAGCCAGACTCGGTGGTTGTCGATCCAGCGAATCTTTCGCCGTCGCCGGGAACGGAGCCGCTACGTTCACCTCAATCTCATACGCCAGGACGGGGTATGTGCCGCGCTCTATTCGAGTATTGCTCGCGTAGGATGTCCATTCTATCTGGCTCACATCCAGGGGGTGTATTCCGATCTTTTTGATCTCCGGACTCAACGCCGACGTCGGGATGATGAGTTCCGCTTTATATCCATCGCTCAAAGCCAGCGGCTCCTCTTCCACAATCACCTCTGGCAGGTATGTAGCCGTGACTAACTCGAATTTCTCCTCTATTTCCTCAATAGGGTCCAGTCCCCTCGCTACTATAGAGATCTGGTTTTCGCCTTCCTTCAAAAGTATTGCTATCTGAAAATGCGCCTCTCCGTCTGCATCCAGATCAAGCGCGACTGATATGCCTCTAATCCTGGCTTTAAGCAACTCACCTGCCGTATTGAGGAATCCCACCTCCTGGATACTGATCCTGTCTGCCTGCCAGCCATCCCGCATATCGATCTGGATATACCTGCCTGAGATCGGCGCTCCAAATTCCGCTCGCGCCTCTTCCAACTGCTGTTCCATACCTGAACTGGAGTTAAAGATACCTCTATCAACAAACGTCCGTCCATCGTTGGAAAACGACAGGTTCACCAATCTTGGCCCCAAGGAGAGTCCATCTTCAAACACTGGCAAAAGGACTAGAGCAGTCAGGGAATGCGAAGCTCCCAGATCAACCGTCAGGCTCTGAAGCGACTCCTCTATGGAACTCAGATCCGACACCCCTGCCGGCGTGTTAATCGAAACAGCGACTTGCGAGACCTCTGGATAACTCACGAACCCTTCCACCACCAGGTCCTTATTGTTCGTCACAAACTCTTCCGCTGGCCTGAGTAACACCAGATCCAGACGCGCTTCAGCAGTCATTGCCAACACACTGAAGACAATAATCCACAGGCAATTGTTTACAATATAACTAATACGCAAAGAACGAACAGACATTTTCACCACATCCATATATTGTTAAAGCGGCTAACCTCAAGCACCACTATTTAGCACAATAATCCGAGAATATAAAGAAGTATACCATAAAACCCGCACACGGTTGTTACAAAAATATTACAGACGGAGATGAGCGCAGCTCTTCAGAGCACACTCTGACGCCAAATCCATCGCATCCACAGCCTGATTTCAGGGGGGATCGTTGGTATGGAGCCGTCAAGCCGCTCTGCATGTTTCTTGAGAAAATAAGGTATGGATGGATAGAAAAAAAGCGTAACAGAGTGCTCTGCTACGCTTTTTATCTCGATTACGCCAGGGGATCGTTATTTTGCTTCGATTGCGATTTTCCTGGGTTTTACTCTCTCGATCTTGGGCAACGTGAGTGTTAGTATGCCATCTTCGAGCCTGGCGGCGATCTTTTCCCTGTCTACCGTGTCGCCCAGAGTGAATGTTCGTCTGTATTCTCCGTAAACTAACTCATCTACAAGTCTCTTTCCATCTCCATTATGCTCTGCAAAAGTGCCGCTGATGGTTAATTCATCTTTATCTATGTCCAGTTTTAGACCTTTCTTTGTTACTCCTGGCACATCCGCCACCAGGATAACGTCGTTGTCGGTTTCATAAATATCTACTGGCGGAACAATGCGTCTGACTTCTTCAGTCACTTCTCTGATTTCCTCTGCCATAGCTACCCACCTCCTCCTCTGATCAGCTTTCTTCTACTCAACAGCGATCTGTTTTGGCTTTGCTTCCTCAGCTTTTGGTAGTGTGATTTTCAGAACACCATCTCTATATGATGCCTTGATATTCTCCTGGGCGACGGAATAGGGTAGATCGACTAATCTACGGAACTTTCCATGTGGTCTTTCATGCCGTATATAGGTGGCGCTGTTATCTATTGGCAGCTTTTTCTCGCCAGCGATAGTCAGCGTATCACCCAGTACGGTGAGTTCCACTTCGCCTTTATCCACACCAGGAAGCTCGGCTGTAACCACTACGGTATCTCCTTCGTCCGTCAGTTCCAACGGCGGATATGCCAATCTCCTCCGTGTTGGAACATCGCGGAAGAATCTATGCGTTGCTCTTTCCAGAGCAGGCGTCTCTCTGAACGGGTCCCATACTGTCAGTCTCATTCTCTTCACCTCCAATTAGCTCATCAAAAGGTCAAGCGCGGCGACACAGCTAACGTATTAGTCCACATCAATTTTAATCTGCTTTGGTTTAGCTTCCTCAGCCTTGGGAACGGTTATTGTCAGAATACCGTCCTTGTAGGCGGCTTTGGCTTTGCCAGACTGAACATCTGTTGGAAGTCTGACAGAACGCTGGAAGCTACCATAGCTCCGCTCTATACGATGGTAATTCTTCTCCTTGACCTCTTTTTCGTCCTTCTTCTCGCCTTTAAGCGTAAGAACGTCATCTGTAATAGTGATATCCACTTCTTCCTGCTTGACACCCGGGAGTTCCGCCGTTACGATGATCTCGTCTTCTGTTTCGGACACGTCAACGCTGGGTGCCCATTCACCTTCCAGCAGGCCCTTTCTCGGCTCCGGCCATCCAGTGAAGAAGTTATCAAATAAACGATTCATTTCATTTCGAACACTAAATAAATCACCTCTTGGTCTCCATCTCATAATCGACATAACTGATCACTCCTTCCTTTTTGGGATTCTCTCTTGAGCGGCTTGCTGTGCCGCCTCTTACGTGACCTCATAATAGCAATATGTGTGCCAACATCTGTGGACTGTGTAAATCCCATATAACATCATATTATGGCGATAGGATATACATATTCGGTAAACAGAAAGTGTGCCAAAATGACATACCAATACTTTTTAATGTCAAAATGGCAATGCTGAAAAACTGAAGAGTTAATCACGAATTTCACGAATGGGACGAATACCACGAATTATTTGTGTTTTATCCTCCCTGTGTATCGGAAACGTCACCGTGATTGTGAACTATTCCCTATAATCTACGATGTCAAACTTATATTGACCCTCTGAAAGCAGTGTGGTATGATATGCGCACCAGAGAATTACGTTATGCTGTTGAGTGATCTTCCAAATCAGTAACAGTGCTGAAAGGAGGGCAGTGTTATGCCGCGCCGATTGGCGATCACGGCTCCTCATAAAGTTGAGGTGCTGGAGTATCAAGACCCGCCACTACAGGAGCATCAAGTTCAGATCAAGACCGAGTTGGCGTCAGGAAAGCATGGGACGACCCTGGCCGGGTTTGATGGGCTCAATTTTCAGGGCCAAAAGTTCGACCAGGGTATGCGACTGTTCATAGAGGCTGATAGTAAGCCACAACCTTCAAAACCCAGGCAAGCTGCGCCGCATGGGACGGGCACAACTGGCGTCGGCATCGTAACTGATATTGCGTCGGATGTGACGCGCTGGAAGGTCGGCGATCGCGTGTTTGGCTCCATGGATGTCCGCGAGACTAATATTCGTCATGAGAACCGGCTGTGGGAGTTAGGCGATCTAGACCCTTACCTCGCCCTCTGTGTTGAGCCGGCGTATGTGGCGTTCCACTGCATCCGTGAATCTCCCGTCCGCTTTGGCGACAGAGTAGCAGTGATTGGATTAGGGGCGCTCGGCCTCCTGACCGTGCGGATGGCTGCACAGGCAGGAGCGGAGACGATATTTGCCGTAGATCCACTACCCAACCGCCGCGCATGGGCGGCGCAGAACGGGGCTGATTACGTCATTGACCCGGTGGAAGAAGATGCAGCGTTAAAGATACATCAATTAAACGGCGGGCCTGGAGTTGACGTGGCAATTGAACTTGCAGGAAAATACCCAGCATTGTATACGGCGATCCGCAGCGCGCGAATAGGCGGAACTATCTGCGCGGCGGGCTTCTATCAGGGAGAGGCGGATGGATTGTGGCTGGGGCGCGGATGGCATCAGAACCGGCTGAACATGATCGTTCCCCACGGCTGCGGTTACGGACATCTACCTCGCGATTATCCTGGGTGGGATGGCCAACGCGCCTATGACTGCATTGTTAGTATGATGCGCAAAGCGAAACTCACCGCTCCGGGGCTGATCACCCCGGTTGTTCCTATTGAAGAAGGCCCTGAGGTATTCCGCCTCATGGAAAAGGAACCGGGCAAAGTTATTAAATTTGCTGTACGTTTCTGAAGCTATGGGGTTTGCCAAAAAAGTGTTGTTGAATCAGGAATGAAGGAGCTCCTGAATCCCAGAAAACGCAAAGATCCTCAAGCAGAGGCAGATTTCTGGGTTTTGATTCCTTTGATCTCTGTATTTTGAGTCGTCGCCGTTTAACAATACCTAGCTTTGCTGTTAAGTGCGGCTGGAGTGTTGGTATTAAGTATGCTGTCATTGAGAATGACTTGAACGTAAGGCCACTCAAGTTCAGGATGGAAAAAGCATGATTTTCTAGCTATAGAACCGACATTGAGCAGTTATCCATATCAGAAAAATGATTTACTTTCTCAAAGCCTAGCTATCAAAGGGTTTTGAGTCATCTTGCATATTTGGCAGA
>SDBU01005390.1_pt1 | contig 15327 bp, 15 predicted proteins | sample 2277071 | NCBI WGS metagenome assembly SDBU01 (sample SAMN10397929, study PRJNA504765) | marine sediment metagenome | isolation source: marine sediment core GS08_GC12, 126 cmbsf | place: Arctic Ocean: Gakkel Ridge, Loki's castle | collected 2008
GCTATTGCCTATTGAGGGAGAAAGGTTCGGCCGAAAGGGAATACAGTTTGGGCTTGACCTACAGGGCGGCGTTCGCCTGGTCTACCAGGCTGACCTGTCTCAGATAAAGCCTGGTACTGAAGCTGAGGTTATTGACGGCGTGATTGCAGTTATTGCTAATCGCATTAATCCTCTGGGCGTAACCGAACCGAATATTGAGAAACGGGGCAAGGACCAGATAGTGGTTGAATTGCCCAAGCTCAGTGTTACTGATGTCCAGAAGGAGCGCATCGGGCGCACGGCACTGTTAGAATTCCGTGAGCTGGTAGAGGTAGAAGTAGAAGACGAAGAGGAGGGTGAAGTTAAGATAGAACTGGAGTGGGTGCCGGCTACCGCCACAATTGATGGGCAGGAAAAAGTGCTCAATAGTAGCTATTTCAAAGAAAATACCTATGTAACCCGGGATAACATGGGGAGGATGCTCCTGATTTTTGAGTGGACGGAAGAGGGTGCTGAGCTGTCTGAGGAAATAACCGGTCGGCTGATAGGTAGGCCTGCCCCTTTCAATAGAATGGGCATCTTCGAAGGTCAGGGCGAGGATGCTCAGCCCCTGCTTGGCGACGACGGACAGCCCATCGCTCCTACAGTCCGGGGGATAATTACTACCAGCGGTGAAATTAGTGGATTGAGCCTGAATGAGGTTACCGGACTGTCCAAGCAGTTGAATGCCGGACGCCTACCCGTGCCGCTGGAGAATATTGGGGAAGTAACCATAGACCCTACATTGGGAGCTGATTTCGTTGATCTGAGTAGCAAGGCAGGGATAATTGGCATTGTGCTGGTGATGTTGTTCATGATAGCCTACTATCGTGTGTCCGGAGTTCTTGCCAGTCTGTCACTGGTCTTTTATGGGGCGTTAGTATTGGCACTATTCAAGCTGATACCGGTTACGCTTACCCTGGCTGGTATCGGTGGCTTTGTCTTGTCCTTCGGTATGGCAGTGGATGCCAATGTGCTTATCTTTGAACGGATGAAGGAAGAACTCAGAGCCGGTCAGACACTCGGGGCGGCTATTGAGGCTGGGTTTGACCGTGCCTGGACGGCTATCAGGGATAGTAATATCACTACTTTCATTGTCTGTCTTATTCTCTACTGGGTGGGCGATAGCATTGCCTTTGGTGGGTCAGTCAAGGGATTTGCGCTAACCTTGTTTATCGGTGTAGCAGTGAGCATGTTTACCGCTATCGTGGTTACCCGAACTTTGTTACGCCTGTTCGTTGGCACAGGCCTAGCGCAGCGAACTGCACTCTTTAGTCCATATTCCGGGAGGAAAGATGTTTGATATTGTCGGCAAGAGGTTATGGTTCCTTCTTATTTCAGGCATTCTCATTCTCATCAGTGTTGTTGCCTTGGGAACCCTTGGTCTTAGGCCCGGGGTAGATTTTGCCAGTGGTTCCTTGACTACGCTGAGCTTTGAGCAGGAAGTAAGCCCGGGTGAATTGGAAGAAGAATTAACAAGTTTGGGTTATACGGGTGACGTTGAACGGAATCCACAGGGTGATTTACTCATCCGTACTGTTCAATTGACCGCTGGAAAAAAAGCAGAGCTGAAGGAAAACCTGACTGCCCGATTCGGCACTAATACTGAGAAGAGCTTTGAAAATGTAGACCCGGTGATAGCTACAGAGACAGCACGTATTGCTGCTATAGCCGTAGGTGTGGCCGCCGTTGGCATACTCCTTTATATTACCTGGGCATTTCGCAGGATGCCCAAGCCTTTCCGCTACGGCACCTGTGCCATAATCGCTCTGGTGCATGATATGCTGGTGGTGCTGGGGGTTTTCTCAATCTTTGGTGCTGTTCTAAACTGGGAAATCAATTTGATGTTTATTACTGGAATATTAGCTGTTATTGGCTATAGTGTAAATAACACTGTCGTTGTTTTTGATAGAATACGGGAGAATCTGCGTCGCGGTGTAAGTGCTAATTTTGGGGTGGTAGTCAATAATAGCCTGGTTGAGACCCTGAGCCGTTCGTTAAATACCAGCTTAACCACGTTATTAGTAGTACTAGCTCTGCTGTTCTTTGTCGGAGTATCAATTCAGAACTTTGCCGTAGTTCTGTTGATTGGTGTCATCGCTGGAACTTATAGTTCGCTCTTTGTGGCTCCTCAACTACTGGTGGTCTGGGAGAAACGGGAATGGGGCAGGCTTATTCGGAGACCTGCCTCTACCCGTAGTTAAATCTAGGTGGAGATGAGGGGCTATGTTTTCTACCAGAAGTGGTGCGATTAAGCTTGCCCTTGTAGTCGTAATTGGGTTGATTGCGCTCAAGGTTGTAGTCGCAGTCGTAACCGGGAGCATCAGCATCTCAGCCCAGGCAATGGATAGCTTCCTGGACTTGCTTGCTATAACTATCACCTTCTTTGCAGTGCGCATGGCTGCGATATCTGCTGATGAGGAACACCCATTCGGTCACGGTAAGGTAGAAGGTATCGCCGCCGGGACACAGGCAGTGCTGATTTTCGTCGCTGGTGGTTTCATAATATATTCAGCAGTGCGTCGGATAATAGCAGGCACCACGATAGAGTTGACTGAAGCCGGCATAGGAGTAATGCTCGTCTCCATAGTAGCTAGCATCTTCCTTTCCCGTCACTTACTCAGGATATCACGGACTACAGGTTCAATAGCACTGGAGGCATCTGCCCGCAATATTGCTGCCGATGTTTACTCTGCTGCCGGTGTACTGGTGGGACTGGTGACTATACGCTTTACCGGGCTTACTATTGTTGATCCTATTATTGCCATAGGAGTGGCTCTATATATTCTAAGGACAGCTTACCAGTTAACCGGGAAGTCAGTTAGAGAGCTGGTAGACGTCAGGTTGCCCAGGGCAGAAGAGGAACAAATAATCGCTTGCATCACGGAGCACCGAGCCCAGCTAGCTGGTTTCCATAAAATACGCACTCGCAAGGCAGGAAGTCAGCGCTTTATCGAATTTCACCTGCTGATACCCAAGAATGCCAGTCTGGAAGAAGCCCACCTGATGTGTGACCACCTGGAAGAAGACATAGAAAGCAGGCTGCCTAACTCCAGCGTGACTATTCATGTTGAACCATGTGGCATAGAGTGCGGCCAGTGCTTTGTCGTTTCCTGTAGTCTGCGCAAGGTGTGAGCACTGTCTGAATAGAAACCCTGGCAGGTAGGACACTGACATCAGGTAAAAAGTAGCCTAAATCACCAACTGGATGCCGGATACCAGAAACCAACCACCAAAGCCGATGAGCAATAGACTACAGGCAATGAATATCCCTTCTTGAAGCCTTCTTCCCAAGAGCTTTTGAGTTTTATAAATCAGGAGTGATACTAGCGAAAGCCACACCAAATCACAAAGCCAGTGAACGAGGATAAATGCAATCAATCCTGTTGTGCCAAAATCAAGAAATTTCATAACAAGCATACTGCCAATAGTTGCCCACCATAGCAGGAAGAAAGGGTTAAGCCCGCTGGTAATGATGCCGGCTGTAACTGCACCATAAGGTAGCTCCTTGCCTTCCTGAACAACTTTGGTTCGGGCACGAAACATTCCTATGCCAAGCCAGATAATCATGCCGCCCCCCAGAATACTTAGCACCAACTGCACAGTGATATTTTCAAAGAACCGGGCAAGGCCAAAGTATATCAGCAGTATCAGCGGAACTTCTATTACAGCGTGTCCCAGGGCTATTTGAGTACCAGCCCATGCAGACTTATAGCTCTTAGTCACTGTGACGGCAAACATTGGTCCGGGCATCATCACCCCGGAGAATGAAATTACAACCACACTTAGCAGAACTGGTAACACAGAGGCACTCCTTTTTTTAGATTGTAACATACCACTCTCCTGACGTCTCCCACTGGCAGGACATGCTTGAGTTCGCTATTCTAATGAATTATACTTTGGCTTAAGAGACTTGCTAAACTCTCAATTACGCAGGGGTAAAAGAGATGTCCTTAGATTTGACCAAGGTTGTTTTACAGGTCAGCGGTATGGTAGCCAGGCTGAAGGCGGGCAGACAGGAAAGGCAAGGACGTCTGCATAATGCCTTGGATACTTTGCAAAATCAGTCTGGTAACCTTGAAAGTTTAGCCAAGAAGATTGCAGCCAGTAAGACTACCTGGTTGGTGGCTGGTTTGCAAGGCGGGCTTGATGGGCACTATCAACCACCGCCCATTCCTGGCGAATTCACTGTCATGGCTACCGATGGCTCTCATATTGACGTTGACCGGCATCACTCCACAAGGTGCTATTTGATAAACATAGGCTCGGTTACTCTTCATTATGGCTCCAATCCCAGTGCTGTCCTTGACAGCCTCCCGCATCTCTATGCTGATGATGAGGAACTGGTTATTGCACCGCCCGGGGTCAAAGGTCGTGAGCAACCGATAGAAGGCGCGCTGTTAGGCATTAAGCGCAGTGTTGATGAGTGCCATCGATTGGCTGAGCTGGCGGCAAACCTGCCGGCGGACAGTTCAAGTCTGGCATTGCTTGACGGCTCACTTATTCTGTGGGGTCTGGAGGCTTATCCTGAATTTGTCACTGAGGCACTGCTTGACAGGGGGTTCTTGAGCTATCTTGACCAGATGAGGAAGCTCAATAAAGATAGGAGGCTTGCCCTTGCCAGTTATATTAGCTTTCCGCGCAGCACTGATGTGGCTAATGCCTTGCGAGTGGCTCTTTGCCCTCACGAGGTTGTTGATAGCGACCGCGATTGCCCGACCTGTAAGTCAAGGGAATGTGACGTGATGGCTGGTGTTAGGGACCGGGAGCTATTCTCAAATCTACTTGAGCCGGGAGAGAGGTCGGACTTTTTCATCAGCCCATCTAAAATCCAGAAGCGTTATGGTGCGCACCTGATATATTTTTTCTATCTCAGAGTGGATGAAGAAGTAGCCAGAGTGGAGATTCCGCGCTGGGTGGCAGTAGACGATGGTCTGCTTAATTTGGTTCATACCCTGGTTCTGGACCAGTGCTGGCGGGGTCAGGGATATCCGGTGGCACTGAGCGAAGCCCACGAAAAGGCAGTGATTACCGGGATGGACCGAGAGAACTTCTGGCAACTGGTGGAATCATCCTTGATAGAAGAACATATGCCTACCCTTGTCTCTGCCAAGAGCCGGAGCAAGAGAACGCGGTGGGTTTAGAAAGGAGGGGGAAATGGTAAATTCTGAGATAATTGAAGGTCTGGGAATCTGTGAGTTGTTTGGCACGCTGAATGAGGGAGAAATGCAGGTATTGCTCTCTGCATTGGGTGATGCGTGTGAGATGGAAGCATGCAAGGGAAATGACCACATATTTGACCAGGGTGAGCTTAGCTCCAAACTCTATGTGATTGTAGATGGTCAGGTGCTTCTGCAGAGGGCGGTCAATATGGGGAGCAAGACTGCGCAGTGGCCGCTGGGGCTACTGGGGAGAGGCAGAGCTATGGGCTGGTCAGCACTGCTTTATGGACCTCGTTATTGCACTGCTTCAGCTATCTGCCAGAAGCCGTCACAAATCATTGCCATAGAGGGTGACAGCTTGCGGTCAGTACTGGAGAAGCAGCCGAGGATAGGTTTTAAGGTGATGGACCGACTTGCCTGCATGCTGGGAGAAAGGCTCAAGGCGGCGTATAATACTATGGAAGCACACCTTTAGGAGGGAAACTCTAAATACTAATCTCTAAACTCTAAACAATATCAAATGAAAGAAATTAAGATGAAGAAAGTTGCGTTATTAATCTTGGCTGGTATGGTTCTTCTGTTGAGCGCTTGTGGTGTGCCAACCACAGCACCATCAATCGAAGCTCCAACTACAACATTCCCAACTGAAATTCCACCTACTTCTACACCAACCGAGCAACCTATTCTTACTACCCATACCTTCAGCGTAAGTGTTAGCCCTCCAGGAGCAGGTGCTGTATCTCCTTCGGACGGTCAGTATAAAGAAGGCACCCAAGTGACTCTGACCGCTACCCCCGCCAGTGACTATATCTTTGATCATTGGGAGGGTGATGCTTCAGGTACTTTAGCCACTATCACCATTACCATGAACTCGGATAAGAGCCTCATTGCCAACCTCGCCCCTGTCAGTTACAGCTTGACGACATCAGTCAGTCCGTTGGGGAGTGGCACCATCATCCCCAGTAGTGGCAGCTATGATAGTGGCACTCAGGTTACGTTAACCGCCACGCCATCTGCGGGCTACCAGTTCAGTTTATGGTCTGGAGATGTTTCTGGTAATAGTCCCACGGTCACGATAACCATGGATTCGAATAAAAGCTTCATTGCTCATTTCGCTGATATAACCCCGCCAGTGATTTCAGGGGTGGGCATTTCTGGTATTATGGAAATAAGAGCCACTATAAAGTGGGAAACAGATGAGTTAGCAACCTCCCAAGTGGAATATGGGAGGAGCGATGCTTATGGCTCAATCGCAGTATTGTATAAACAAATGAACACCAGTCATAGTGTTAGCCTGAGTGGACTTGAGCCGAATACTACCTATCACTTCAGAGTAAAGTCGGAAGATGAAGTTGGGAACGAAGTTCTGTCAAGAGATTATACCTTCGTCACACTTAAGCCTGCGACAGAAGTCGGAGGTATTATCTCTAGTGATATAACATGGACGAAGGCGGATTCTCCATACGTAATAACCAGCACTGTTCAAATACCATCCGGAGTCACTCTCACAATTGAACCTGGCGTTACTATCAGTAAGCCTATAAGCGGCGATATGTTCTTGCTAATGGGTACAATACGTGCCCACGGCACCGCACAAGAGCCAATAGTATTTGATGGGGGCGGTAACTCCACTATTGTTGGCACAGACCCGGGTCATGGCAACGGGGACTTTGAGTATTGCGTTTTCAAGAATGGGTATAGTCTATGGGATAGGTGGGGTAAGCTCAATTTGAGGCATTCGCAGATAATTAATTTGACACGAAGCCGAGCTATCCAGCTGGATAATCCCTCAGGTGAGTCTAATATTGAATACAACAAGTTTGTCAACACTGGGGGCATCTCTTCGTATGCCAATGAGTATGGAATTAATATCAGATACAATCTGTTTCAGAGAATGATCTCACCAATATACAATGCTGGGGGAGGAACTCGGGGCACTCCGAATAAGATGGTCGTCCAGTTCAACTCATTTGTTGACATAGAAAGAATCATCTTATCGCTAGAATCAGTCTTCTCGCCCACTATTGATGCCACGCATAACTACTGGGGTACAACGGATACAGCTGTCATTGACCTCAAAATCTATGATGGGCATGACGACGTCAGGATAGGCAGCTATATCACATACCTACCCATCTTGACTTCACCCCATCCGAGCACGCCAACTCCGTGACTTTATCCGGATGGTGAGTATACTAAACAGGAGGTATCAAAATGGGAACTAAGGGAAGAAAGAATGTGAAAAAGCCCAAGCAGAAAAAGGATAAAAAGGAAAAGAAGAAATAAGGAAATATTGAATATGGCTGAATTATCAAACAGAGTAGGCGAAGTTATTGAAGCCAGCACCGCCGATTTTGTGGCTGAGTGCTATGAGCTTTACCAGTTGCCACCGTTGGGCAGTCTGGTGAAGACCACAGATTTGCCGGTGGAACTATATGGCATAGCCTATAATGCGACTACCACCAGCCTTGAACCCGGCCGGCGTCCCATTGCCCGGGGCAAGGATGAGGCTAGCGAAGAGGAAATCTACAAGGCAAGCCCTCAGCTTGCAAAGTTACTACGAAGTGAATTCAGTGTCTTGGTGGTCGGACACCGTCAGGATGATAAACTGCATCACTACCTGCCACCTAAACCTGCTCGAATTCATGCCTTTGTTTACCTTTGCTCTCCTGATGAGGTCAGGGAGTTCAGCCAGTCGTTTGATTTTCTCAACATGTTGATTAATACTCATTTGCCGGTCTCGGTGGAGGAGATTGTTGCTGCCTCTCTGCGAAACATGAGCCAGGTACATGATGACAGCCGTGCCTTTCTGGTGGCGGCTGGCAAGGAGTTGACCGTATTGCTTGGCGGCGAGTTTAGTCGGCTCAAGAGTATTCTGGGGAGGATTAATATAAAAGTAAATAGGTGACCTGAGGATGGTTGAAAAAGGAACTTTCGGTGATTGGCTTAAAGTTCTAGTGTTATTACTAGACGAAGCTGCTGTAGTAGCAGTAATTTTCTTGGTACTGCATTTTTTGGATGTGCAAATCCCTCTATTGCTTACGATTATTGTAGCGCTACCTATTGCTGTCTTTGTTGTTATAATACATATTAAGGTAATACCAAGTTTTCACTTGAAGCAAGCTACTGGCCGAGAAGGAATGATAGGTCTACAGGGTAGAGTTGTGCAGCCACTAACGCCAGTTGGAGCCATCTATGTTAAAGGTGAAAACTGGAAGGCTAAATCGAATGGTGATTCTATAGAAGTTGATGAGAATGTAGAAATCGTAGGAATAGAAGGTTTGACACTAATGGTTGTTCAGCTTCAGGAGGATTAGACAGTGATGCAGGAAAATGCTAAACAGCCTCTGGGCGTGGTTGTCTCTGGTTCAGTGGATAAGGGGCTGGAGGTGCGGCTGGATAGCTCAGCTTCAATTGAAGACATGGTGGTGGGACGCTACGTAACTATTGAGGGACAGAAACGGCGCTTCTTTGGTATGATAACCGATGTCAGCCTGGGGGTAACTGACCAGCAGCTTGCCATTACTCCTCCTGATACTGCTGACCATTTTATAACTGAAGTGCTATCTGGAACGGCTACTTACGGGACACTTCATGTTTTGCCGATGCTGACGATTGGCGGTGATGCTGCCAGTCTGATTGAAGGACCTCAGCCGGTGAAGACTGTCCCCGGTCATTTCTCGGCAGTGAATCTGGCTTCAGACCAGGATATGGAATTGGTCTTTGGTAAGGAGGATGAAACGAGGTTCTTTATTGGTAATCCACTGGATATGGAGACTAAACTCTGTCTCAATCTGGAGGAACTGGTCAAACGCTCCAATGGTATCTTCGGCAAGAGTGGCACCGGGAAAACCTTTCTCACCAGAATCCTGCTTATCGGCATGTTGCAAAAGAGCAAGGCGGTAAATCTTATCTTTGATATGCACAACGAGTATGGTTGGGAAGGGAGCAGTGAAGAGGGTCGGCGTAAGGTCAAAGCCTTAAAACAGCTTTTCCCATCGAAGGTGGCGGTGTTTACTCTTGACGAAGAAAACTCACGGCGTCGGGGTGTAAGCACCGATTTTGTAGTAAGGATAGGTTATGATGAAATTGAGCCGGAAGACATGGTGTTGCTTCGTCAAACCTTGAATCTCACCGAACCAGCCGTTGAAGCTGTCTATCAACTGCGCCGCAGGTTTGGTAAAAACTGGATACAAAGTGCCCTGGACTTGAAAGACTCCGATGAAACACAGCAGTTGCTGAAGGAACTGAGCATACATGAGAGCACCTTTCAGAACTTGCAGAGAGGCCTGGCGACTATCAGGCGGTTGTCTTTTATTGAGCCTCATGCTCCAACCAATGCGGTACAGAGCATCCTTGAATACCTTGACAAAGGCATGAATGTGGTGCTGGAGTTCGGTAGATACAGGGATATTACTGCTTATGTCCTGGTAGCTAATATGCTGGCTCGTCGTATCTATGCCCGGTATCAGGAGAGGATGGAGAGGGCGATGGGCGAGGGGATTGCTCCACCCACCCCTCTGGTGATAACCATTGAGGAAGCGCACAAATTTCTCAACCCTGAAGTATCCAGTCGTACTATATTTGGCACCATTGCCCGTGAGATGCGAAAGTATAATGTTACCCTGTTGGTGATTGACCAGAGACCCAGTGGTATTGATGAAGAGGTTATGTCGCAGATGGGTACCAAGATAACCTGCCTGCTGGATAATGAGCGGGATATTGATAGTGTCCTGGCTGGAGTGGCCGGTAAGAGCGAACTGAAATCGGTATTAGCTAAGCTGGCGCCCAAACAACAGGCTCTTATCTTCGGTCATGCCGTGCCCATGCCGGTGACAATCAGAACCAGGGAATATGGTTCGGCTGAGTCTTATAAGGGCTTTCTCTCCACTGAAACGACTGGGGAACAAGCCGAAAAAGATATTGAAGAACTGTGGGAGTAAAGAAGGAATGGTATCCAGAAGGCATCACTCGAAAACAGAGTCACTCTTTACTCAGACCAGAAAGTTACTACGTCGCTCTGGTCTTCAAGCAAGAAAGGGACTGGGGCAGCATTTCCTTATTGATGAAAAGGTACTTAAGCTTATTGGTTCAACTGCCGAACTTACTCCTGCCGATGTTGTTATCGAAATAGGGCCTGGTCTTGGTGTGCTAACCAGAGAGCTAGCCAGGCAAGCCGGTTGGGTGGTTGCCATTGAACTGGATAATAGGTTGGCTACCGTTTTGAAACAGACGCTGGCTTCTTTCAATAATGTCACCATTATCAACGAGGATATACTTGAAATCGACCCGGAGGTTCTACTTCAAGAACAAAGAGTAAAATTCCCGGCGGCGATAAATAGTTCTTTTAACTACAAGGTAGTAGCTAACCTGCCCTATTACATTGCTTCTGCTGTGTTGCGCCATTTTCTTGAGGCTTCGGTCAAGCCGCAAACCGTGGTGGTAATGGTGCAAAAGGAGGTAGCTGAGGCGATTGCAGCCAAGCCCGGCAAGATGAGCTTGCTGAGCGTTAGTGTGCAGTTTTACGGGGAACCAACGATAATCGGCTACGTGCCCGCTGACTGTTTTTATCCAGTGCCGGAGGTTGATTCAGCGATACTGAAGGTTGATATACCTCCGCAGCCGGCGGTGACGGTTACTGATGAGCAGGGCTTCTTTAAGCTGGTGCGGGCTGGCTTTAGTGCTTCCCGCAAGCAAATAGTTAATTCTTTAGCCCAGGGTCTGGAATTGCCCAAGGGCGATGTTCTGTCTTTGTTGGAGAAGTCAAGTATAGTGCCGCAGCGGCGGGCGGAAACCTTGACTCTTGAGGAGTGGGCACGGCTGTTGGAGGTAATTGACATAAGCAGGTGAATCTTCATGCTAACTATTTCAGCACCAGCCAAGATAAACTTGACCCTTGAGGTCCTGGGTAAGCGGCGGGATGGCTTTCATGAAATCCGCAGTGTTATTCAGGCGATAAATCTGTGCGATAGCCTTCACTTTCAGTTGAGCCAGAGTACCGAGTTCAAGTGTAATATGCCAGATTGGCTTTCAGAGAAGAGCCTGGTATCCAGGGCAACTAGCTTACTTCAGGAGGTTACCGGGTGCACTAAAGGAGCGAGCATAGAAGTTGAGAAGCGCATTCCTTTAATGTCCGGATTGGGTGGAGATAGCAGCGATGCTGCTGCTGTGTTATGCGGACTTAATGAACTCTGGAGGTTGAGATTATCACAGGAGAAACTGCTTGAACTAGCTCCACAACTGGGTTCGGATGTAGCTTTCTTTTTATATGGTGGCACAGCTCTGATGGAGGGTAAGGGTGAGAAGGTTACTCCGTTGCCGCTATTACCTCATAGATGGGTTGTCCTGATAGTGCCATCTGTATCCAGGATGCTGGGGAAGACACAACGACTCTATGCCAGTCTGAAAACCAGTCATTATACAGATGGTCAGATTACTAAGAGGTTGGTAGAGAAGATAAAGGCGGGTGGCGATTTGACATCATCACTTCTGTTTAATACTTTTGAGAACGTAACCTTTACTCGTTCTTCGGAGCTAACTACGTATCAAGGGCATATCAAAAAGATTGGTGCCGCTAATGTTCACCTGGCTGGATCGGGCCCAGCCTTGTTTACTTTACTGGAAGATAAGACTGAGGCTGAGGGCCTATATACCCGTCTCCAACACCAAGGGATGGAATCCTATCTGACTGACACCGCAACTACTACAGAGCGGGTAGATTAAACGGACGAAAACTAGTATAATTCTAATAGACTAAGTTAAGTAAAGGAGTATAAAATGGCTGATACGGAGAAGAATTTACAGGAAGCTTTTGCTGGAGAAAGTCAGGCTAATCGCCGATACCTGTTCTTTGCTGAAAAGGCAGACAAGGACGGCCATCCTCAGGCAGCCAGGCTGTTCCGAGCGGTGGCTGAGGCAGAGACAGTCCACGCTAATAACCACTTCAAAGCCATGGATGGAATTGGTTCAACCCAGGATAATCTGACAGCCGCTGCTATGGGGGAGCACTATGAATTTACCAGGATGTACCCTCCTTTTATTGAGAAGGCTAAAGAAGAGAACAATAAGAGAGCTGAGGTTACTTTTGAATATGCCAATGAAGTGGAGCAAATCCATCATGGTTACTTTGAGGAGGCACTTGGAGCTGTCAAGGCAGGGAAGCACCTAGAGGAAGAGCCTTACTTTGTCTGTCAGGTCTGCGGCAATACTGTAGCCGGAGAAGCTCCGGAGAAATGCTCCATCTGTGGCACACCAGCCAGTAAATTCAAGCAGGTAGATTAGCCTCGAAATGATTGTGGTAACAAGGGTAGACTGTCTATCTTAAAGAAAAAGAAGAGGTAACAGCATGAAGCTCGATTTTGGGTTTATCTGTGATTATGCAGAGGTAGCCGGGAAAATTCATGCCCTTGGCATCGGGTTTGACACTATCTATTCACCTAAGGTTCCAACTAAACACCCCCTCTTTTTTCTGGTTATGCAGTTGCGAGCCAACGTTGTCGAAGCAGGAGAAAAACACCTTGAAGTTCGTCTCATTGACGAGGATGGCAAGGATATTTTCCCAACGGCAAGAGCAAAATTTACGATACAGAAACCAGCTGAGGGTACCCAGAGTATAGGCAGGATAGCACTGGCGTTGCGAAATGTTGATTTCCCGCGTTACGGTTCCTACTCCTTACATGCAATCATAGATAGCCACGAAATGCTGGACATACCACTGAAAGTCAGCCCGCCTCCACAAAAGAAGTGATGCCTATACCAAATCTGCCTGCCCACTTATTCCAACCTGCACAGCCCGTGAGCTATCAAGTATTCCTCTATTACCTGTCTTCTGGTATCCTCAGATAAATCCCCGGTCTGCTCCATTAACTGACGAATTTCGTCTTCGAGTACTAATATTGTCCCCAGGTATCTGATGGGCGAACTAGAGAATGACGCCAAGGACCTGCCAATCAGTGGAATTCTTTGGGTTCTTTCTATTTGTTTCAACCTGGTCAGAACATAGTCGACATTTATGCTGATTCTTTTATCTATGGGTCTAAGGCCATAAGTCACTTCGGCCTCGGAAATCGGGAAGGTAAATGTCAGCCTGAAATCACGTATGTCCTCTGGCACTGTGAAGGCTATGTAGCCTGCCTTCTTTTCGTTCTCTAGCAGGGATGTTGTCCATAACTGGCCGTCTAAAGTCTCGATGAGGGTGGGGTCGTAGTACTCGTTGTTGGCTTCCAACTCAATCTGGTCAGTCCACTGCCGGGAAGAATCATCCTGGCTCTGGAGGTTTTCAATCTCGTATTTGATAACCAGGAAGGATTCTCCCTCTGGAGCAACGACTTCGTCGATTTTGTCGATTATCTGCACGGTCTGAATTGAAAAAGCGTGAGTATCATCGCTGGTCCTGTCGCCAGAGGTTAAAGCCGATGAACAGCCGGCAGAAGTCCCTAGCATAATAATCAAAGCAACCAAAAGTATGCGTTTCACGTTACATCTCCTTAGAATGAAGCTGTTTTCAGTGTTGGTCGTAATATAATTATGGTAGGCATCTAACTCTTGATTGTCAAGCCTGGCGCTACAGCCACTTTTTGACCAGGTTTTCCTCCTCCAGCTTGCTGGTTACCTTCCCATCTAGTTGGGCATTGTGCAGCGTGGTTAAAATTTCTTTAATCTGGGGACCGGGAGCGATGCCCATCTTTATCAAATCATCACCGGTGAGAGTTGGCTTGACATAACGGAACTTTTTAAGAAAGAGCTGGATGTGCTGTCGAGCCACTGTGGAGTTGGTGGCAAGTAAATTGGTGGTAATTGCAGTCGGTGAGCAGCCGTGGAGAATGGAGTAAATATTGCTCGGGTTGAGTTTAGGGTCGGCCAGTGACTTGAGTTTGGTCTTAAGGCTATTGGTGTCCCGTAGGGTTTGGGTTAGTGATTTGGGTAATCTAAGCCGTGAAATCACCTGTTCAACCTCTTCACTGGCTAGGGGATAGGTCAGCAGGGACAGGTAGAATCCAATGGACGGTAAACCAGAGGTGCTCAATTGTCGGGCTTGCTCAAATTTTTCTGCCAACCAACTGTTGCCCCTTAAGGCAGGGTGTAGTTTTGTCAGTACCTTCAACTCCTCAGCTCGATGCAGGACTTTCTCCGGACATTCCTCTTTCAATATAAGTTCAAGCTCGTGCCGTATCCGGTCACTGCTAATGGTATCCAGCATGGGTATATCTCGTTTGAGCAGCTTGAGAGTATTTGCCTCCATTTGGAAACCTAAACGTTGTTCATAGCGCAGGCCACGCCAGATGCGGGTGGCGTCATCAGTAAAGCTTTTTTCATGCAGAATGCGGATAAGCTTTTGCTCAAGGTCACCCATGCCTTCATGCAGGTCAATAAGTTCTCCATAGCTAGTAGGGTTAAGCTGCACAGCCATAGTATTGATGGTAAAGTCGCGCCGAAAAAGATCATCAGTTAGAGAGCCGGGCTTCACCTTCGGTAGTGCACCAGGCCTATCATAGGTCTCAGCGCGAGCAGTAGCCAGGTCAATGCTCCACTTGTTCCACCGCAGCTTGGCGGTGTTGAAGCGGGGATGAGTTGTGATTTTCCCCTGGGTGATATTGGTTAACTGCTGTGCTAGATTAATGGCGTCACCTTCTACCACTAGGTCAAGGTCGAAGTTGCTTCGCCTCAGGAGCAGGTCACGAACTATGCCACCGACAAGATAGATACGTTGCCCTTGATAGGCAACAATGGCACCGGCTGCCTGCATGAAGCTAATCAGTTCAGCCGGTAGCTGGTTTTCAATTTGGTTGGACAAGTTGGTCATCTTGTCCGAATTATAACACAGGTCATTGCCGAGTTCATTTTGGTGGCGTACAAACGTCGAAGCAGATAGGATTAGAGACGGGGGGGTCTAGACGAGCCACTAATTAGTGCCACGTTCAATGAAGCAAGGAAGAGATAGAACTGGATAAGCATACAGCACTGAATGAAAGCACTGAACGTCTGGGTCGGGAGCCGTTGGGCAAGCTGCTTCTGCGTTTGAGCCTGCCCGGAATAGCCTCGATGATAACCATGTCACTCTATAATCTGGTTGACGCTTTCTGGTTGGGCAAGCTGGGTTATCAGGCAATAGCGGCACTGACCGTTACTATGCCTTACTTTATATTTA
>SDBU01005391.1_pt1 | contig 15325 bp, 12 predicted proteins | sample 2277071 | NCBI WGS metagenome assembly SDBU01 (sample SAMN10397929, study PRJNA504765) | marine sediment metagenome | isolation source: marine sediment core GS08_GC12, 126 cmbsf | place: Arctic Ocean: Gakkel Ridge, Loki's castle | collected 2008
TGACCTGGGGCTGGGTATGTACCTGGTATTGTCGGGTACGGTGGTGATTCAGCTCGAAGGCAAGCAATTGGCAGAACTGGGACCAGGCGATTTCTTTGGTGAGGTGGCGCTGTTCGGTGATGAAGTGCGCACCGCGGATGCAACTGTCTCCGGTGACTGCGAATTGATCGGATTTTTCCGTCCTGACCTGCAGGAATGGGTGGAGCGTTCTCCCAAGCTCGGCGTTAAAGTTTTACTTCAGCTGGGTAAGGTACTGGCCGAACGCCTGCGCAATACCAACGAACGACTGATCGCGGCGCAAGGTAAATGATAGGAGTCATTGATCGACCCGAGATCAAGGCGGCCCTGGTGTTTCTGGCAATCGCATTGCCCATAGTCTTCCTGGCATGGCTGCTTCAAACAGTGATGTTACCCATCGTTATCGCCTCGGTGTTGTATGTCATGCTCGAGCCGGTCGTCAGCTGGTTACAACGCAGCGGCTTGAATACCGTGGTGGCCATCACCGTCGTGTTGTTGCTATTGATTGCTGTTATCGCCGTATTCGTGGGCTACAGTGTACCGGTGATATCCGAGCAGTTTACGGAATTCCGTGAGCGGCTGCCGCAGACGTGGGATAACGTATCGCGTTTGTCGTTAGGGGTGGAGACATGGTTGAACCAGAATCTTGGGGTAGACATGGAGGCAGGCGGCTTATTGCCCTCCACCTCGGCCATAGCGAAACAATGGAGCGGCAAACTTATTGGCGGTATCTCCGGTGTGTTGGCCGACATTGCCTTGTGGTTGTTTTTGATTCCACTGATAACCTTTTTCTTTTTGCGCGACTTCCGCAGCCTGCGCAATCAGTTAATTTCCTTTACGCCCAATCACCTGTTTGAAGAAACGCTGACGATTTACCACAAGGTCAGTGCCCAGCTGGAAAAGTATGTGCGCGGCGTCATGCTGCAATCGCTAATCATGGCTGTGATTACCAGCATCGGTTTCGCTATTGTAGGTCTGCCCATGGCCATCGTGCTGGGTATACTGGCGGGCATTTTTAATCTCATTCCCTATGTCGGCCCACTGCTGGGGCTGATCGCACCGTTACTGGTGGCACTGTCCATCAGTATTGATCCACAACTGTTGATGGCAACTGTGGCGGTGATCGTTGTGGGCCAGTTGAACGATAACCTGGTGGTGGTGCCGACCATACTGGCCCGTGCTGCCAATCTCCATCCCCTGATCGCTATGCTGGCGATTATCATCGCCGGCAATCTGTTCGGATTAATGGGCCTGGTTTTCGCGTTACCGGTGCTGGCGTCGGCGCGCATTATATATATTGGTGTTCTGCAGGAATTGCGCAACGTGCCGTGGCACGCGTCGTAATTTATCTGATTAGTCCAGGGCATTTGCCAGGGCGACAAATTCCGCCACACTCAGGGTCTCTGCGCGCCGCACTGGATCGATAGATATTTTCTGCATTTGATCAGCTGTCATGAATGCCTTGATCGAATTGCGCAGAGTTTTGCGTCGCTGTGTAAATGCGGCTTTTACCAGTCGGGCGAATCGATTGTAATCCTTGAGCGGATGCGGTTTCCGCCGGTAGGGTGTCAAGCGAACCATCGCCGATTCGACTTTCGGTGGCGGTGTAAAGGCACTGGCCGACACCGTAAACAGGCGCTCAACCTCACACTGCCACTGCGCCATCACCGACAGGCGGCCGTAGTCCTTGTTACCGGGTTTGGCGCAGATTCGGTCCACCACTTCCTTTTGCAGCATGAATAACATGTCCCGCACACAATGGGACTGATCGAACAAATGGAAAATGAGCGGGGTAGAAATATTGTATGGCAGGTTGCCGATTATACGCAGCGACTGAGCCTTTGATACCAGGGCGCAATAATCAAATTTCAATGCATCCGCCTCATTTATCTCGACACTGTCGTTATCGGCAAATCCGGCTTTCAATGCCGCTGCAAGATCGCGGTCAATTTCAACCGCATTAAGCTTTGCGACCCTGCCCGCCAGTTTGCGCGTAAGCACACCAGCACCAGGGCCAATCTCAATGACCAACTCACCGGCCTGGGGTGCAAATGCATCGATAATGCGCGATACCACGCCAGAGTCATGCAAGAAATGCTGACCAAAACGTTTGCGGGGCCGGTGTTCTATCATTTCAGGGCCAGTTCGCACGCCAGACGAATAGCTGTATCCAGGCTGCCACTGTCGACGTCGCCGGTTCCCGCGCGTTCCAGCGCCGTACCGTGGTCGACCGAAGTGCGGATGATGGGTAGCCCCAGGGTGACGTTGACAGCCTGACCAAAACCGACGTGTTTTAGAACCGGCAATCCCTGATCGTGGTACATGGCCAATACTACATCTGTTTGTCGCAGCACGGGTGGTGTGAATGCCGTGTCCGCCGGCACGGGCCCGGAAAGATTTAACCCCTGGTCTTTAAGGCGTTCTATTACCGGGACGAGTGTGTCGATTTCTTCTCGCCCCAGGTAGCCCGACTCGCCGGCGTGTGGGTTAAGGCCACATACCAGGATGCGCGGCTTCTCAATGCCAAATCGATTCTTCAGTTCGGCGTTGAGGATACGGATGCTTTGTTCCAGCCTGTCTTGTGTGATGGCTGCGCTTACGTCAGCCAAAGGCAAGTGAGTTGTCACCAGAGCGACACGCAAGGACGCGTCAGTGTCGCGGGAGGCAGGATCTTGATGCCCTTGGGTGCGCCGGGAGCGACCGACACGCAGGGATACGTCTGCGGTTTCCGTCACCAGCATCATTACGATGTTATCTACACCGCATTGTTCTGCCAGGAACTCTGTGTGCCCGGTAAACGAAATGCCAGCTGCATTGATGATACCCTTGTGCACCGGGCCGGTAACAAGGGCATCAAAGTTGCCATTTTTGCAGCCGTCAATTGCCTGCTTCAAAGTGTCAATCACGTATGGACTGTTGTTTACATCCAGCACGCCGGGTGTGACCGCCACCTTAGTTTTGACAGGCAGCACGCTGGCGGGGGTAGCTGTGCCCGATGACCAGATTGGCAGGTCCGTATTTATTCCAAGCGCACTGGCACGCTGACACAGCAGCTCAGGATCGGCGACCAGCACCAGGCGAAATGGAGGTTCATTTGTCAGTTGATGCTGGACAAGCCTGATTGCCAGGTCAGGACCGATGCCGGCAGGTTCGCCCGGTGTAAGGGCGATGATTGGCGCTTCCCTTTTCATTTCCAGTCAGTTCAGAGAAGGCGGGTGAGGTAGCTAGTTCGATAGAACTTCAACGTAAGCCTGGCTGCGCAGCTCCTGTAACCACGTCTGAAGTTTTTCATCTGCTTTGCGGGCATGAATCTGTTGACGCACTCCCATGCGCTGGCTTTTTTTGCCAACATCCTGGGTACGTCTTTCAAGAACCTGGACCAAATGTATTCCAAAGCGAGATTGTACAAGCTGGCTTATTGCGCCCGGCTTAAGTGCATTCATAGTTCTTTCTATTTCACCGACCAGTTGCCCCGGACTGATCCAGCCGAGCTTGCCTCCCTGACCTGCGCTGGCAGTATCATTGGAATATTTTTTTGCCAGTACAGCGAAGTCCTCCCCGGCGATAATACGCAGACGCAATTTGACCATGGTGGCGCGGGCCTGTTCGAGACTTTGTATGGCCGTGGGTTTAAGCAGTATGTGGCGCACTAGCGTTTGTTTTACCAATGTCTTCAAGCCGTCACCACGACTGTCGTTGACACGCAATATGTGAAAACCGTTCGGGCTTTCCAGCACTTGCGTTATTGATCCCTTTGACTTTTTTCTCAAGGCGTTAACGAAGAGGCTCGGCAATTGTCCTGCCTTGCGCCAACCTAGCGCGCCGCCCTTGAGTGCATTGGGGCCCTTGGAATGGGCAATGGCGAGACTTTCAAAACTAGCGCCGGCGATAAGCTTCTTTCTGATTACACTTGCTTTCCTGGCTGCGGTCCGACGAGCAGACGCCGGTGCGCCGGGTGGGACACTGACAAGAATATGAGAGAGGTTAAATTCCTGGCTCACACCCTGGCGGGCGCGGTCGGCAAGGAAATTGTCGATTTCATGTTCGGATACCTGAATCTGGCGATTGACCACACGGTTAACCAGTTCCCGGACAATTAATTGTCGGCGAAGGTTGCGTCTCAGTGCCACGATATCAATCTTGTCGCGCCGGGCCAGGAACCTGGACCGACTGAGATTGTTTTGTCGCGCCATAGTATCAATGGCCGAATCGACTTGCCTGTCAGCGATTTCGACTCCGAGTTTTTTTGCGTATTGTAGTTGCAGCTGCTCCAGAACCAGTACATCGGTGACCTGGCGTTTGAGTATCGCACTGGGCGGCAGTGTAATTTTTCGCCGGCGAAGATTATCGCGCGCGGTGCGCATGCGTTCTTCCAGCTCGGATTGGGTAATGATGTCATCGTTGACAATGATAGACACACGGTCCAGCCACGTCGGAGATTGGCGTGCAGCCTGTACTGTGTGGCCAATGAGCAACACAGCCGCTGCAAGTAAAGCTGCCGAGGGGAATTTCAGTTTAGGTTGAGAAAACATCATGCGGTTTACCGATTTGGCGCGCAATCATACCACGAAGTGACTGAGCCTGTGACTCAGGCCAGCGTCAATGAAACACGCTTAGTTTCAGTGGTGACTCGCTGGCGACACCCGACTCAAAACCAGCCAGGCCCTTTAAAATCAGCTGGAATGCCACGCTGTTTATCTGCACGCTGTTCTGGTCGATTCGGCGTGAGATCACGGTCCGCAGTGACCAGCAGCAGCTGTTATAAACCAGGCCGGCGTAGCTGTCCTGATTGCGATTGTCTTTCAGTGAATACTGGCTGCGGGCAATCAGCATCCACTTTTTAGTCAGCGGCCATTGGGTAGAAATATCAAACAACTCCTGAACACCATTTTCAAAGCGGTAGCCCAGATTTAAAATGAGGTCTTTGGCAGGCTGGTACTGCAGGAAGTGGTTATTTCTTTTTGGCACCCTGGCCTGGGTGTCCCACTGCACACTGCTGCGCACGTACCAGTGATTTCCGAGCCAGGCAGTAATTTCTGCCGCCAAGTCGGATGTGCCGGCTGTTTCCGGCGAGGCCGCTGGCAATTCTGCCGATACCAGGCGATCAGCAAGATAAAAAGTCTGGCCAATACTTGCCGACAGTTTTTCGGAGCCGGTGCCATCGTCAATCAGACGTGAGGTCAGTGCCAGCGTGAACTGTTGCGAATCGCCCAGCCGGTCACTACCGATGAAACGGTTTTCCTGGAACAGCGAATTGAACGTAAAGGTGGGTAGACTAGTATCGAACAGCGGCAGCGTATCCTGAAGGACATGGGGCGCATAGACAAAAAACAATCTTGGTTCCAGCGTCTGGATCATCAATCGCGCGCCACTGCCCACACTGCGTTCGAAGATGAGCCCGCTGTCGATACTGCCCACCGGTATCATCACCGAGGTATCGGTGCCCACGCTGCGATTGGCATAGGCGGTACTATACAAACTCAATCGTGGAGTGAGGTGGCCATACTCTGTTGTCACCGGAAAGCTGACTGACGGGCGTAGATGCAGTCGACGCGCACTTTCTTTGGTGTCGTGGCGGAAATCAGTGGCGCTGGCGTGAAACTCATAGTTCATTCGGCCACTGCGCGGTGAGGGATGCCAGTTGGCAACCAGCTGTGGCAGGCGGGTGAAAGGGTCGGTCGCTGTGGTGTCCAGTGTTTGATAGCTAGAGACAAACATCGCCAGTTTCCAGTCGTCTTTTTGATACTTCGTTTCAATGGTCTGCGATAAATGCGTCTGGCTGGTGCGCGACAACTGAGTTGAAAAATCATTGAAGTAGTCGGTGTCACTGACCCAGCCGATATCCGCACCGGCCGTCCAATGAGGCCCAAACCGGTGTTGATGCCGATAGGTTGCCCCCAGTCGTGAGCCACCGGTGACAGCATCATTGGGCAGCACTTCCAGTTCAGTGGTTCCCTGATATTGTTTACCCAGATAGCGAAATTCACTTTGCAGTTGTACACCACGTCGGCTCATATAACGTGGTCTGAAAGTGGCGTCATAATTGGGCGCAATATTCCAATAGTACGGCACAGTAAAATAGGTGCCGACAGTGTCGCTGCTACCGAACTCGGGCAGTAGAAAACCGCTACGGCGATGGTCGCCAAGAGGGAAGCTCATATAGGGCATATAAAAAATCGGTAGCCCCATAAACCGCAGCCTGGCATGGCGTGCTGTGCCAGTGGCGGCGTTCTGATCGAAATCAAATTCAGCAGCTTTAAGGTACCAGACTTCTTTATTCGCCGGACAGGTGGTAAACCGGGCGGCCTTGAGTTTGATGCGCCCCCTGGAAACAAACACGATGCGTTCGGCGTGTCCCCGGCCTCGACCATTGCGCAAGGTAAAATCGCCGATATCGCTGAACCCGGTGTTCGCTTGCAGATCGAAAAAGGTGCTGTTGGAGGAAAAACGGTCGCCACCGAGGTTTTCCATGTGCACATTGCCCGTAGCGTCGAGCGTTTGGCGGTTTTTGTCGTAGACTGCCTTGTCTGCCACGATGCGTTGTCCCCCGCGAATAATGACGACGTTTCCACTGAGCATGACCTTGTCGTTTCTTTGTAATTCAATGCGATCCGCAGAAACATGCAATATGTCATTGGTATTGTTTGCCGCTGACTCAAGCACCGACTCCAGTTTGATGGGGTCTGCAGGCATAACCGGACAACCCGGCAGTTCTTCCGCCGCGACCGTGGTAGCCAAGAGCAGACTCCCGGCAAGGCAAGGCAGGCAGAGCGACGGTAATCGGTAAAATGAAGGCATAAAGACAGCGAGTATTGTTGTCCACACTATAAAATTACATAGAATCAGTGCACCATCAAGCGAAAGCATGAACTACCATCGGATTTCCTTCCTGAACCAATAACCTATGTCCCAGGATGCAAGGCAGGCACAGCTTCAGAACTGGTTAACCACCTTGTTTGGTAACCGTGCAGTTGACCTGCGTGCGGCATCAAGCGATGCCAGTTTTCGGCGTTATTTTCGGTTTAATGTCAATGGCGACACCTTTGTGGTGATGGATGCACCGCCAGACAAGGAAGATACTGCGCCCTTCTTGCGTATTGCCCGGCGTTTTTATGATATCGGGTTGAATGTTCCCCGTATTGTCGAAACCGATATCGAGAACGGTTTTTTGCTTTTAAGTGATCTCGGTGCTGAGATTTACTTGCCGAACCTGAATGACGATACGGTTGAGCGACTCTACGGTGATGCACTGGGTGCGTTGGTGGTATTGCAAACCGCGACTTCAATGGAGCCCAAGTTCCTTCCCGACTACAGTGAAGACCTGCTGCGTGAGGAGATGGAGTTGTTTCGCGAGTGGTATCTTGGAAAGCACCTTTCGATAATGTTGAGTAAAAGTCAGCACGCCATTCTTGACAGTGTATTTACAGCGTTGACTGGATTCGCTCGCGCTCAACCCCGGGTCTGGGTACACCGCGACTATCACTCGCGTAATCTCATGGTGACGAAGAAAAACAGGCCCGGGATACTGGATTTCCAGGACGCCGTATCGGGTCCTGTGACCTACGATCTCGTGTCACTATTAAAGGATTGCTACATTCGCTGGCCTCGGGAGCAAGTGCGCAATTGGGTTATGGGCTACCATTCGCTGGCGCAACAGTCCGGTATACCTGTTTGTGATGATGAATCGCTATTTTTGAACTGGTTTGACCGCATGGGAGTGCAGCGACACCTTAAAGTTTGCGGCATTTTTGCGAGACTGAACCATCGAGATGGCAAAAGCGGGTATCTCAGTGAAATCCCGCGCGTGCTGGATTACATCATGCAGGTGTGTCGCACCGATCCGGAGCTGTTACCCCTGGCGCAATTGCTTGACGAACTTGAAGTGGCTGGCGAATGAAGGCCATGATCATGGCCGCCGGCCGCGGAGAACGTATGCGACCATTAACCGACGATGTGCCAAAACCGTTGCTGAAAGCAGGCGGCAGGGCGCTGATTGAACACGCACTGCTTCACCTTAAAGAAGCCGGATTTAATGAAGTCGTGATCAATCATGCCCATATGGGGCAGAAAATTATCGATTTTCTGGGTGATGGACGTCGCTATGGGCTGACGATTCAGTATTCCGCCGAACCGGATGGGGCACTGGAGACCGGTGGCGGTATTCGGCAGGCTATTGCTTTACTCGATCATGAACCGTTTTTGGTCATCAACGGTGATATCTGGACGGATTTTCCATTGCAAAAGCTACCAACAAGTTTGCCGGGGCTGGCGCACCTGGTGCTGGTGGACAACCCGGATCACCATACCAATGGCGATTTTTATCTTGATGGTGCCAGGGTAAACCTTGATCGGGGTAAAAAGTTAACGTTTAGTGGGATTGGTGTGTACTCACCGAAGTTGTTTAAGCATTTGCAGCGTGGAAAGTATCCATTGGCACCTATATTGCGTGACGCTATCGTAAAAAATCTTGTGAGTGGTGAATATTTTAGTGGTAAATGGTTTGATGTAGGTACACAGGAACGTTTAAACGCACTGGAAGCGGCGCTATCAAACGCATAATTAACTGTGCTCCTGTTTCCCTGAATAAATATTTTAGCGCTTAGACGGCATTAGACGCACTGTAAGACCCGTTTTTAGCACGGCAACCGGAATTTTGGCAAAAGAAAAGGCCGTGAACCGGGGATTTAGCGTAACACCCACCGGTTCCGGCCCTGTTTATGTCCGAATCACCCCGGTGAACCGGGGTGACTGGAAATAAAACTACTTACTTGCGCTTCTTGGCTCTTTTCTTAGCCTTTTTCTTGGATTTCTTTTTAGCTTTCTTTTTAGCTTTCTTCTTCGACTTCTTCTTAGCTTTTTTCTTCGACTTCTTCTTAGCTTTTTTCTTCGACTTCTTCTTAGCTTTTTTCTTCGACTTCTTCTTCGTTACGCGTTTCTTCGCGCTACGTTTTGCCGCTTTTTTCTTGCCGGCCTTTTTCTTCGTACTTCGTTTCTTTACAGCCATAACGTGCTCCTTACTTTGTGGTTAGAGGTTTTACCAGAGTACAGGGGTGAAATGAGGCCCCACCGGTAGTGGAAGTGGATCTATACGAGAAATACAGGAAAAAACAGCCCTTGGCTGTCTATGTTGACTTCCATTATTGAGATACTGAACCTTCGGCTTATAACTTATCGCCGTTTGAGAAAAATGCTGAGACTCGTCGGTCCTGAATGTCGATACTCGCATTCGGTACAAAACGGTTCTTATTCTCCTTGGTTGTGAAACCCGTCTCGTTGTTCTGCTTCTGGAGCTTGGTAGCAATCAGCCTTGGCGGATTTGGTAACCCAGACTGTCGCTTGTTATTCTTTCACTCCAGAACTCAATCCCAACTTGCGTTAGTGTGTGTCTAGCACACCCGACATCCGTGTCAAGGCGTAACTCTAATGAGAGTTTTTTAAAAAATCAAATTTATTTTACATATTTTTATTGACACTCAACTCATATTTCAAAAATTTATAAGAATTTTTGATTAACTGCATTTTGAATCGCCACAATTAAGACATGTCATGCAACCATCCATTTTTATTACTGCTTTGGTCATACACTTGTTGCATAGTTGTGATTCAGCGGGGAAGTCAGATGGTGTTTCGTCTCCTGATTCGATATTTTTCGTCCTGGATTCAAACTGAGCACGTTTTTCAGCAAGTATTTCCTTACGATGATCGTCCATTTCTTCACTTTTGATCATGCCAATTTCCTTGAGATGGCATTCAATAACATCCCCGATATCCGCAACCAGCGAAGGTATGTACTTTCCTTTCTTGAAATAACCGCCGCGGGGATCAAAAACGGAGCGTAATTCCTCTACCAGGAAGGTGACATCACCGCCTTTGCGGAAAACGGCGGAAATTACGCGCGTTAGTGCGACTACCCACTGAAAATGATCCATGCTCTTGGAATTGATGAAAATCTCGAAGGGCCGCCATTTTTCGTGGTCCGTGCCTTCATTCAACAGAACATCATTAATGGTGACGTAGAGCGCGTGATCCGTGAGCGGTGTTTTGATTTTGTAAGTATTACCACGCAGGGTATCCGGACGTTCCAGCTTCTCGTGCATGTGCACGACATTATTTTCATTTTTTGGCTGCGCCTCGTTCCCCCTGGCAATCTCGTAGCCGGTAATTTTTTTGTCGATCTTGATGGTCATGGCAATTTCTCCTGGTGAATCGTTCCCGATTGGGGCATCTGCTGGCTCGGTCTCTAGAATTTTCCGTAATAACCCTCTTTCAGGGCGTCATAGAGATTGGCGGCTGTGTGCAGTTCACCGTCATATTCAATTTCCTCGTTACCCTTCACCTCTATCACTTCACCGTCCTCCAGTTTAAAACAATAGGTGGTATTTTCGAGATCCTTTTCTTTTACCAGTACTCCCTGGAAAACCTCGGGATTGAAGCGGAAGGTCGTGCAACCCTTGAGTCCCTTGTCGTAGGCGTACATATAGATATCCTTGAATTGCTCATAAGGAAAATCTGTGGGCACATTGGCAGTCTTGGAGATGGAAGAGTCCACCCACTTTTGTGCAGCGGCTTGCACATCCACGTGTTGCCGCGGTGTGACCTCATCGGCGCTGATAAAGTAGTCAGGCAGTCTGTTTTCCAGATCTTCCGCGTCGGGATGGGCGTGGATATTGACCAGTTCCCGGTAGGCCAGCAGCTCAAACGAATATACTTCGATCTTTTCCTTGGTCTTGCGACCTTCGCGAATAACATTGCGGCTGTAGTGATGCGCAAATGAAGGTTCAATACCGTTGCTGGCGTTATTGCCAAGAGATAATGAAATGGTGCCCGTTGGCGCAATAGACGTGTGATGTGTGAAGCGTGATCCCACTTCGGCGATGCGGTCAGTAATGTCTTTGTCGAGCTGCTGCATATAACGTGAGTATTTTGCCAGCAGTACCTTGCCCGCAATTTTATCGCCAACCTTGTGACCGTCATCCTTCATTTCCGGGCGTTGCGCCAGCATGGCATCGGTGACCTCGAACTCCTGATCAAGGATCGGCGCCGGGCCCTTTTCTTCAGCCAGTTCAATGCCCACTTCCCAACCCGCTTCGGCTAAATCGCGAGCGACGCGTTCAGTAAATACGAGTGAAGCTTCAGAGCCGTACTTCATTGTCAGCATGGTGACGGTGGAGCCTAGCCCCAGGAAACCCATGCCATGACGGCGCTTGCTGTGGATTTCGTTGCCCTGATTTTCCAGTGGAAGACCATTAATTTCCACCACGTTGTCGAGCATACGAGTAAATATCTTCACAACGTCGCGGAAGCGCTTCCAATCAAACTTGGCTGAGTTGGTGAATGGATTTTCAACAAATTTGGTGAGATTGACCGAACCCAACAGGCAGGAGCCGTAAGGTGGCAACGGTTGCTCGCCGCAGGGGTTAGTCGCGCGGATATTTTCGCAGAACCAGTTGTTGTTCATCTCATTGATCTTGTCAATGAGAATGAAGCCGGGTTCGGCATAATCATAGGTAGAGGCCATGATCAGGTTCCACAAACGTTGTGCCGGCATGGTCTTGTATACCTTGCACGCGACCTGACCCAGCTCGTTGGTGATGTAACCCTCGGTGCGCGGCCACTGGCGCCACACGATCAGGCTTTCCGGCTCATCGTATTCGGACTGGCTGGCCGGGAAAGCGAGATCCCATGCATCATCGTTCTTCACTGCCTGCATAAATTCATCGGTAATGAGGCAGGACAAATTAAACTGGCGCAGTCGACCGTCTTCGCGCTTGGCACGAATGAAATCCACCACGTCCGGGTGTGAAATATCAAAAGTTCCCATTTGTGCGCCGCGTCGGCCACCGGCGCTGGAAACGGTAAAACACATGGCGTCAAAAATATCCATAAATGACAGCGGGCCTGATGTGTAGGCGCCGGCGCCGCTGACAAAAGCGCCCCTGGGGCGCAGGGTGGAAAATTCATAGCCGATGCCACAGCCGGCTTTCAGGGTAAGGCCGGCCTCGTGCACCGCGCTGAGAATGCCGTGCATGGAGTCAGGAACAGTGCCGGAGACCGTGCAATTAATGGTGCTGGTGGCAGGTTTGTGCTCGTAGGCCCCAGCATTAGAGATGATGCGACCGGCCGGGATGGCACCATTTTCGAGCGCCCAGACAAAGCGTTTGTGCCAATGCTCACGTTTTTCACTCGTGTCCTCAACGTCAGCCAGGGCACGGGCAACGCGCTGGAAAGTAGCTTTGGGGCTGGCGTCAACCGTCTCGCCTTTTTTGGTTTTAAGCCGATATTTTTTATCCCAAATGTCATAAGACGCGGGCTGGAGCTCAATGTCCTGGGTGAGTTGTTGGTCTAGATTAATTTCAACGGCCTTCATTGCGGTGCTTACCTCCTCCTTGTTATGTCCCGGTGTGGCAACCGGGCCGGTAATTAATTATTTTTTTGCTTCCCGACTCATCACAGGGACTTGCTGGACTAAAGAAACCCCCAAAGACGCAAACCACAATATGTTGTGGTTGATGCGAGTCGAAACCGCCAAATAGTGTGTCTGAATGAAATACGCTTTACAAGCTTTTTTTAGGGACACATTAGAAGTATTTCTAATACGCTGCGCAAGGCACAGGTCTGTGCATAAGCTGTGGGAAAAATGTGAATGATTTGGGGAAACGACGAACGGTCGTGTCCATCCGGTTCGGCTCGAGGGGTATATATATTATGGTATAGATTGTTAAAGCCTACTTAATAGAGGTGTTTAAGGTCATCAGGACATCCCCAGGTTCCAGCGCCCCGTCATTACCGGCCCGCAGCACAGGTTTCTGTTCCGCCGGTGCCGGAGTACCGCGCCGCCGATTAAACGATTACGGCGCATAGCCAAAATTCTGTTTAAAGCGATTGGCAAATTCATCGGCCTCAAAAACATGGTTCTGGGTGCCGTGTTGTTCAATCTTGATAGCACCCATAAGGGCGGCGATCCGTCCCGTGGTTTCCCAGTCCATGCCCTGGTCAATGCCGTACAAAAGGCCGGCACGATAGGCATCGCCACAACCGGTGGGATCATTGACCGTCTCCACCCGGGCTGTGGGCACATCAATGCGCTTGCCATCGCGATAGATGCGTGACCCTTCGCCGCCCAGCGTCACGATCAGGGCCTCAACCTGCGCCGCCAGCTCCTCCAGCGATTTGCCGGTACGCTCCTGTAGCAACTGCGCCTCATAATCATTGACGGTCACCCACGTGGCCAGATCCACGAACTGCATCAATTCTTCCCCATCAAACATGGGCATGCCCTGACCGGGGTCGAAGAAGAAAGGGATGTTCGATGCGGCAAACTGCTGCGCGTGCTGAATCATGCCCTCACGGCCATCGGGGGAAACAATGCCGATACTGATACCACTGGCCTCATTCACTGCGACTTCATGGGAGTGACTCATGGCACCCGGGTGGAACGCGGTAATCTGGTTGTCATCCATGTCGGTAGTAATAAACGCCTGCCCAGTATAAGTAGTGTCAATCACCTTGAGGTGTTCCCGCGTAATGCCACAACGGTCCATCCACTCGGCATAGGGGCCGAAGTCAGAGCCCACCGTGCCCATGGGCACCGGATCGCCGCCTAGCAGTTTCAGGTTATAGGCAATGTTGCCGGCGCAGCCACCAAACTCGCGGCGCATTTCGGGTACCAGGAACGACACGTTCAGGATATGTACCTTGTCAGGCAGTATGTGGTTCTTGAACTGGTCGGGAAACACCATGATGGTGTCATAGGCGAAGGAGCCACAAATCAGTGCGGACACGTTGTTTCCTTGTTGGTGGTTTTCTTTGTTGGGTTGGGTGGATTATGCCTTATTTTGGTGGTTTGTTATTGTTCCGCCTGCGGCAACCTTAAAAGCTGTTAATCGGGGCTGGTCCCGATTAACAGAAATTAAAGCCCGCCGTAGGCGAACATCTTTATGGTCTCGATCAGAAAAGAAAAGCTAGGAGTTACGCTCATTATCGTAATCACTTTGTTTGCGGTAAGTGGAATGTTGCTCCAGGACCCAATTGCACAAGATTCCAGTTACCATCGATTTGGAGATTCCAGAGAGATATTTTCAATCCTGAATTTCTGGAATGTCGTATCGAATCTGCCGTTTCTAATTGTTGGCATTATCGGACTCTATAAGATTATTGTGACCGGGACGCTGAACATTATAGCGGATATTAAAATCTCTTATATATTATTGTTTTTGGGCGTATCACTGGTTGCCTTTGGCTCTGGTTACTATCATCTGTGGCCTGATAACCAAACGTTGGTTTGGGACAGATTGCCTATGACAGTTGCTTTTATGGCGTTATTTTCAATTGTTATCGGTGAATTCATTTCTGTTTCTGCCGGGAAGGCACTGCTTTTACCGTTTATATTAGTCGGTACTTCATCCGTCATTTTCTGGCATTTTAGTGAAATCCGGGGGGCTGGAGACCTGAGGTATTATGCCTTCATCCAGTTTTTTCCAATTATTGTAATACCCGTAATCCTTGTTTGTTTTAGATCACGGTGCCGTGGAGTTAACGCTTATTGGTTGCTGCTCACGGCGTATATTGTAGCCAAGGTATTTGAGCAGTTTGATGGCGCAGTTTACAACTGGCTGGGATTTATCAGCGGCCATTCCATTAAACATATTGTAGTTGCGCTAGGCTTGTATATCTTGCTGGTTTCATACGAGCGGCGGAGTTGCACCTGATGCAAGAGTTGGAATTCTGAAAGTGAGTACTCTACTCTCTCGAAGCCGCTGTTAATTAATCCCGTGGACACTTAGAACTGCCTTGGGCAGTTCATTAAGTACTTCCTTGCCCATAGAACCCTTTCAGGGTTCATTATGGATACCCCACCCTTTGGGTCTGGGCAACTCGCAAGCTTATTCTGGTCGCGTAGCCGAGGCCTGACGAAGAAAACCGAATAGCGAGCTCTTTGTTGAACTCGAGCCAGATGGAGAGATAACGACATCTGGCCGGTGAGTTGCACCCGAGGGCATAAAGGCTCGCGTCGAGGTTTATCAAGGAAGGGTGAGGGCACGCGTAGCGCCAGTCCCGGGTGTCCTGCGCCGCTCTCGCACGTCCATGTGCTCCACGGCACTAGAACATCCTGTTCGTCGTCTTCTTGGTTACTTCTTCTTTAGATAAGTAAAGAAGAAGTAACCTGCAGCCGGTTACCGAACAACGTGAGGGTATGCCCTCGGGTGCAGCCACCGGCATAGTTGTCTCGAAGTGACAGATAACAACCCCACATTCCAGCCGTCCTCCCGACGGGAGAAGGAAGAAGAAAAAACTAAACAGTCAACCG
>SDBU01005392.1_pt1 | contig 15324 bp, 11 predicted proteins | sample 2277071 | NCBI WGS metagenome assembly SDBU01 (sample SAMN10397929, study PRJNA504765) | marine sediment metagenome | isolation source: marine sediment core GS08_GC12, 126 cmbsf | place: Arctic Ocean: Gakkel Ridge, Loki's castle | collected 2008
GGTATGGAAGTCCCGGTTCGCGTAGGCCCCCAACAATCACGGAATGAAAGCATGACAAAAGAACAACCGAGTGCCACGATGCCGTCACACAAGGCGGGCGGAATGGTCCGCGCTCGAACCGCCCGCCCCGCACCGCGGCGAAGAGACCAATCGTTGTTCGCTTGTTTTGGGTCTAGGGTCGTCTTGAACGACGATGTCATGTTTCCTCGCCCAAGTCGGTGAAACAGGCAGTTTTCTATAACAAGGTGCTTTGGATGGTAGTTGTTACCACTGAAATGTGGTTCGAGCTTGTCGGCTTGGATGTTCCAGAAACACAACATGCAGTTATTCCGGAGATACTGTTGCAGCGCTCCAATCGCTACGCGACGGACATCGTTCCCGTAACCCCTGCCGCACACAATCATGTTTCTCAAGAGTAGCGCGTGTCCGAGGAGTTGACGGTCTTCAAACAGCATCCACCAGTGTGTGTAACCGCGTGACTGGAGAGAATGCTGAACGGTTTCCTTTGTCAGTGGAATCTCGCTTGTGGGCCAGTACGATGCGAGATCAATTTGTCTCCGTGCTTTCCACTCGCGCGCGGCGAGAACGATGCGCTCTATGTCCCGCAGCTTCGGAGACACGAAGAATCGCCCGTTGTACACCTGCGCATCGTCATCGCATACAGGACAATATCCTTGCAGCGCGTATGGAGTCAGGGGAGCCGATGTACGCGAGGCCTCCACACCCCGCAGAATATCCGTGGGCTGACCGCAGTGGCCACACGCAACCGTCGATCTCTTTGGAACCGTTCCGTGTCGCGTGTCTATCCGGTGGCCGTCACTGAGCGTAATAAATCTTGGCAAGCCATAGGTCTTGCGATCCTCGGCGCCGCCTTCATCACCTTCTCCCTCAGCGGCTTCGACATCATCGTCATCATCTTCCGGTTCCGGTTCGGCATCTGAAACCGCAAGGTGCGATGTGTCCTCTGACAGCTTGATCCGCCCGCGAACCTCGATGAGTTTGAGGTTTCGCAGACGCTCCTCGTACCACGCGGCGGTGTCCGCAACGGGCGCGTCGATGTAGCCACCCAACTCCCGACCGTTTGCGCTGCTCGGCGATCCCTTGAGCCAATCGGGATGGATGAGCAGGTAGCTATACACGGGCTTCTTGCTGTTGCGGGCGGGAATAATCTTGAGGTGTTTCTTGTCAATGGCGGAAGCGCTCTTGCCTCCTTTGCTTTTGTGATCGCCAAGGACATTTCTGAGCCATTGACCGGAGAACTCGTCGCACTTGGGACACTTGAGGCCGGGTTCGCCATCAATCATCTCGCATAGTTCAACCACGCGAGCAAACCTCTCCTCAGCCTTCCCTTTGCTATAATCCAGCAGCCGCTTGGCAAACGGCTGCGAAAGCTCCGTGAAGGGATGCTCGTTGTCGAGGACGACGCGCTCCGCAGCGGGAGCCATGCGGGCGCTACCGAGTTCGGCGTGGAACGCCGTTTTGCATTGCTTGCAGGTCAACTCCATGTATTTGACGCCGAGCTTCTTCTCGGCAATGACGGGGGAGCGGAAGATGGGCGTGCGGTGGTCGCAGTCGGGCCGCACGCACGGGCCGTGCTTGGCCCAGAAGGTGTAGATCACTTCCGGGCCTTCGTAGCGGTACTTCTTGCGCTCGTCGGGCGGTAGCGTACAAGGGTCGAAATCGGGCGGCATCTGTTCGTCCACAGGCGAGACGCCTGTCCCACCTTGACCACCCTGACCCGTCGCTTGCGCTCCGGGCTCTGATTTACGGAACCACTTGCCCTTGTGCCCGCGTGGACAATCCGTCACATAGAACGGCTGAATCTGCGGCTTGACCTCGGCCTCGATCTCGTTGAAGAACCGCTCAACCTCTTTGGGGTCGGTGCAGGCGAGTTCGTTCTTGACGACGAACCACGCCACCGGGTTCAGATCGACGCCGGACATCTGGAAGCCGAGCCGCGATCCCTCCACCAGCGTCGTTCCGCCACCCATGAAGCAGTCCAGCACCTTGAGATGCTTGAAGTTCCCCGCTTTCTGGTGGTTGGCGTAGTAGACATCCCAGACGGCCTTGTGCGCTTCGTCCAAGTCGGGTTCGGGGATGCCGTTCTCATCCAACACAACCGAGCCGTCGGCGTTCTTTCGGGACGGCGCTTCCATTGCGGCAGCGATGAGCATGGCCCGGAACACGCAGCTTCGCCGCCTGGCCCACCATTTGCTCATCTGGTAGATGGGCTTGCCCGCGTTGCCTTCCAGCGCGGAGAGGGCGTTGATCGGCACGATGGGGAAATCGACCTCAAGGCAGGTCTTGGGGCGGTTGGGATCGGAGAAGTCCGGCACCTTGACCTTGACGGGCTGTGCGAGGTTCGGCGGCAGATGCTCGGCGGCTATCTCCTTGGCCTTCTTGCGCGCCTTCTTCGGCTTCGGCACCGCCTCGGTCGCCCCGGCGATAAGCTCCATCTGTCCCGTCTTCTCGCTTGGTGCCTGAGTCATGTAGATCGCGTCCTCGTCTATGTCATACGGGCGGCAGTTCAATGAACGGCACCGCCGCCTCCAATAGCGTCAATCCTCGATGGCACAGGTGCGGGAATCCGCCCTGTATCTTCCATTTGCGCTGGCCCGTGACGACCAGCCAGCCGTCGTGCCGGATGGCCAGCGGCGGCAGGGGGCACTGAGGCCATTCGTTGTCCGGTTTCTCCTGCACGCATCTCTTTGCCCCAAAGTGCTTTTTGAGCAGCCTGACGGCATCTTCGTCCTTCTCGGTGTAGAAGAACTGGCTTACCGCGTAGCCGTGGTCGCTCGTGACGACCAGCCGCCGTCCCTTGCGCATCCGGTCGATGAAGTTCCAGAATCCGTCGGAGGCGATCCGCTCCTTGGTCTCGCGGGCAACGATCGTGTGTCCGTCGTTGTTGTCGTCGTAGCGGTGTAGCAGGTCGTCGAGCCATGTATGCCACAGGAAGAGGCGTGGCATCTCCTTGACAGCGGATAGGCTGTCCTCGAAGGGCAGATCAACGACATCGGTGTAGGTATCCTCGCCCGCGAAGATGAAGTGGCCGGGCGGCTTGTTGTTGTAGAGCTTCGACCGCGCGGCAGCGCCGAGCGCCTTGGCGAACTGGTCGGTCTCAGTCGGCACTTCCGAGCCGCGAACGTCGATTCGTACGGGCGTGACGCCGCGCTTCTTGGCTGCAGCCACGATCAATGGCAGTTCTCGGAGTGAGAGGGCGTCGAGTATCAGGACGGCGGTGCCGGACGCCGAGCCGGATGTCCAGAACCGTTTGAGTTCGCCGATGACCTTTGGGGCGTGCGAGGGGAAATCCTGCCAGAGGCTCCATGCGCTCTCCGCGAGCAGTCTGTCGGGATCGACGGTCTGCTTGTGGAGTGTCTGCGGGTTCGGGGTCGCCAGCGCGACATCGCGTAGACGGTCGAAGATGTCCGACCATGCGGCGTCCGGGTCACGCGCGGAAAGGGTGGTTTCGACCCACGGTTCGATTGTGCTGGTCGTCATGACGGTTGCTCCCCGTCCGGCGGCAGCGTGATTTGAAGCTCGCCCTGCACCTTGGGCGGCAGCTTCGTGCAGAGATCGCGTACTTCCTTGATCGACAGCCCGTGGAAGGTCAGTGTCGTCTCAGTGACCCGCTGTTTGTCGGGCAGCGCCCACTTCTCCAGATCGCCGAGCAGGTTGATGCCCGTCTTGGGGCCTAGCGATCGACGGATGACTGGATGTGCGGGCGGCTCGATCGGCGGCGGTTCGACGGGCGGTGGCCCGATTGGAGGCGGCTCGATGGGTGGTGGCACGACTGGCGGCGGCTCGACCGGCGGTGGCCCGATCGGAGGCACGGTCACACCTCCTCCGCGCGCCTCGCTTGGCGTGCCGAGGTAGATGCTGTTCCAATCCCATCCGGTCGGCGTAGCGCGCTGCTTCAACATTCGGAACGCTTCGTCGGACGATTGGCCCGGCTGCGGGCAGTGCCACTCGCTGTTTCGGTTGATGGCGATCCTGTCGTTGGCGGCGACGCGCAGCACGCGCTCGTAGAGGGCTTGATCGCCAAGATAAGGGATCAGGCTGTCGCCGGGCGACGGGTCTCGCAGCAGCGACAGCACTTGGGTCATCGTGTCGCTGCGTTTGGACGCATCGACGATGAACGCCTCGAAGTCCTCCGGCGCGAAGAAATTCTTACGGATGTGGTTCTCCACCGCGCCGGGTATATTGCCGCCCGTCGCGCCGTGCGCCTCGATGTGAAAGTCGCACGCCTTCGGGTTCTGGTAATCCCATTTTGACAAAAGGGCATATCGGTCGAAGCGGTCGGACAGTTCCTTTCGCAGTTCGCGGTCGAAGCGTGTGTGCAAATCCCTGTATTGCGGCTCCGACCCCTTCCATTCATTGGCGAGGAGCGCGCATCGCGCCAGGATAATGAGGTCGCGGTCGTCGTAGAGTGGCGGGGCGTCGGCTCTCGGCAACAGGAAACGCACCATGTTGCGGTTCTTGTTGACGCACTGGGCCAGCCATTCGCCGAGCGTTTCCTCGACTTCCTTCGGAGCCTGCGGTAGCACCAGCAGCACCTGCCTGTCCCACTTCTCAGGTTGGTCTTGCTGTTGGACATTCGCCCACGGAGCCGTCGCCCAGTTCGGGTCGAGGACGATCACGCGGGACGGCGGCTCGGTGACCTCCGGGCGCAGCAGATGCTCCAGCGTCTTGCGCAGGAACTCCTGATCCCTGCCGACGGCGAGCAGGCCCGGCGCTGTGGCCGTCTCCGACTCGAAATGCCGGTCGTTCCGCGCCCACGCCTTGACCTTGGCCTGCGGGTTCTCCGGCAACTTGAAGCAATGGCGGATCGGCTCCCTGCCGACTTGATGGATGTTGAAGCTGTTTTCAACGATCTCGGCGAGTTCCGCCGTGAAGGCGTTGTCGTCGATGGGCGTGCCGCGTGTGATGTCCAACTGAAGGTCGCCCTTTGAGCCGCCAAGGCTGCGCACCGCCGAAAGGGATCGCATCCATATGCCGCTAATGACCTCGCGGGCGTTCGGGGCGTTGATGCCAGCTTCCTTAATGGCTTTCAGATTGTCTTGCGCCTTGTTGCGTATTTGCTCCTGATCGGCGGTCGTGGCGAAGGAGTCGATCAATGTAATGACGCCGCATTCGTCGTCGTCGATGTGGAAATCGGCGGCAGTCACGACGGGGACTTCGTGGCCCCGCGCGCGGAACACCTCCGCGAGAACCCGTATGAGGTCTCGCGTATCCTGCGCCGCCTCGGCCATCATGATGTTGTCCTCAAGCAGCGCGATCAGTTCTGGTGAGTAGGGCCATGTCTCGATCATCTCGCGCCGAAGCCGCGACTGATCGGCGGCGTTCTTGTCGCCGTAGAGCAGGCGGTTGCGCTCGCTCGCGTAGGTGTCAACCACCTGTTCGATGTCATCGTCGCTAAAATGGTCACGGTTCTTGAACAGGCGGTGCAGCAGCAGCCGCTTGCGATCCTCCTTCGCCGTCTCGCCCTTGAAGTCGATGACCACCGGGCCGTTGCGGTGAATCTGCTTGAACGCCTCGGTCGTGTTGTCGCGCACCGATGCGACCAGCATGAACAGGTCGGGGCGCTCCTTCGACAGCTCCGACAGAATTTGGATGAAGTTGAATGCCCACTGCCGCCGCTTCGGCCCGGTATCGCCCGCCGTGTCGCTGAGGCCGTCGAACCATGTTTGGAACTCGTCGAGGATGAGAACAGTGTGCTTCTGTGCGAAAAGGTCTTGCAGGATAGACTTCGCGGGGATGTCCGTTCCCGACTGCTCGAACTTGCCCTTGTGGTAAGCGCCGTTGGGATGGCGGTCGAAGATCAAATCCCAAAGATTCGCGTACTCCTGATTGGACAGGGTTTCGGAGATCGGCAGGAACCCGCTCTGGAGCTTGAGTTGCGCCAGTCTGTTGGCGCTCAGCTTCGCGCCCCATTCCCCTGCCCATCGCGTCACGGCATCCGGGGACTCGATCGCGTGGTGCAGCAGTGCCATGATGTGCGACTTGCCCCGCCCGCGCTGGCCGAGGAACACGATGGGCTTGCCGGGTGTGGCGGTGGACACGGCCTCAAGCGATCGCTGCACATCCGAAGTCGGATAGGTGATCGTGAGCAGGTCGCCGGGGCCTTTCTGCGCCCAACCCGTGTTCTGCTTGTTGCGCAGCTCGATGGCCGTCCCGCGCATGTGCTTACCGAGAAACTCGTTTCTGAGTTCGAGTGGCTGCATGTCGTTTCCTCGCTGTTGACCCGCCCAGCCGCTGTGGTTCAGGGCGGGTTCGCCCTCACCGCTTGGTGCGTCGTTTGCGCGCCCGTGCTTTCGTCGCTTCCGGCTTCGATGCGCCGACCAAGATCGCGTCCAGTTCTTCCTTGATGTAGAGGCGAAAGCCTGTGACCGGGTGCCGACGGGCCTTGAGCTTTCCGGCGGCGTCCCAGCGCCTAAGCGTGTCCTTCGACACGCCTAGGTGTGAAGCCGCACCGCCAACCGTCAGGTAATCGTTCAGCTTCTTCATACGCCCACGCTCCGATAACGAACCTCGGCACCATTATGCACCTCTACGACCCGCCTGCAACGGAAGCGGCCACCGGCCCGCCCGCAAGCGGGCGGGCTTCCCTCAGCAGCCCCCAGTCCAGTCGCCAAGGCCGTCTGAGCCTGTCCCACGAGGCCAACACCGCCATTCGCATCGTTTCCAGCCCGCAGGCCGGGCCAGCCGGGGCCTGCACTGAGTCCACCGCCGCCCGGCTCGCCGCCGAACCCTCGTCAGGGCGGACAGCCCCCGCTGCGACGCATGGAACGGGCCGAGAACGCAGCACGCCGTCCTCCCCGGCCAGCCGCAGCGGGTGGGGATCGTCCCCTGACGCCCGCCACACCCCCTGAGACGCCACGCGGGGGCATGGGGGATGATGAAGGCCGGGATCGCCTGGCGTCCGCGTGCCGTGCTCGGTGGCCGGGGGATATCTGGCCTGCTGCGATCCCGTGCGTCGTGCGGGTCGGTACGGGCCGGGCGGCGATGGGCATCTGCGGAGGGGGCACGCCCCGTCAGAGGCGGGCCGGACGGTTTCGGCGTCCGATCATCGGGAGCCGCTTCCGTAGGCGGTCGTCTCGGTGACAACAGGAGTGTATGTGTCCAGACCGTGTACGCCTTGCGATGCAGCTCCTCGGCGATTTCACTCAGGGCGAGCTTGCCCGCGCGAGCGGCGTCAGCGCCACCACGATCTCGCTGTTCCTCGCAGGCAAACGCAGCCTGCGGCCCGCATTGGCCGTAAGGCTCGTGGAAGGACTGGAGCGTGCGTTCGTCCGAAAGGGATCGCGCCTCGACACCGTGTTCTTCATCGAAAACCCCGATGATCGGGCAGACGCATAGACCCGCTGGCGTCGAAGGGATAGGTAAACGCTTGCTACGACTTGCGGCGGAGTTGCCGGAATCTCCTGAACCGACGGTCACGCAGGTGAAGTAGCCGATTCGGCGACCGCGTTCATCATGAGGACGAGACGACTTCCAATGCGCGTCGTCGAATGCAGCATCACGATTCGTTGGATGGAACCGGGTCTATGTTGCCACTGAGGACGCGGCTTCGGCAGGCACCAAGTGCTGTTGTATCGTCTCGATCAGCTTCTTTCGGTCGATGGGCTTGGTCGCGTAATCGTCGCATCCCGCCTTGATGCACTTCTCGCGGTCGGTGGCCATCGCATGAGCCGTGAGCGCAATGATCGGCGCGGTGTAGCCCTTCTGGCGGAGCTGGCCCGTCGCCTCGTACCCGTCCATGATGGGCATCTGCATGTCCATCAGGATGATGTCGAACGGGTTTCCCTCGTCGCGCGCCGCCAGCGCGGCGTCGAGCGCGAGCTTGCCGTTCTCCTTGACCATCACATCCGCCCCGGCTTTCTTCAAGAAGAAGGAGATCAGCCGTTGGTTGTCCAGAGCGTCCTCGGCCAGAAGGATGCGGCAACCTTCCAAGTCTGATCGTTCGATGTGTGCGCCGGTGTGGGTAGCGTCGGCCACCAGAGTGACCGACATCGGGTCTTCGAGCATCCTCACGCCTTCGAGCGGGCCGGTGGCGACGGTGGCGCGGACGGTGGTTCCGCCGCCGACTTCGGTCTCGACCACGGCGATGTCACCTCCGAGTAGCTCGGCGAACCGCTTGCTGATCGTCAAGCCAAGGCCCGTGCCGCCGAACTTCCGCGTCGTTGATGCGTCGGCCTGCGTGAAGGGCTGGAACAGCTTGGCAACCTGCTCTTCCGTCATGCCCCGCCCCGTGTCGATTACATCGAACTGCAAGCGCGGTTCGTCGTTGTCGTTGACAAAGCGGGTCACCAAGCGGACGCCGCCGACCTCGGTGAACTTGATGGCGTTGGCGATCAGGTTGATGAGTATCTGCCGCAGGCGGGCCGGGTCGGATCGGATCGTCTCCGGGATGGCACCCATGTATTCGACCTTGAGCGGTAGCGTCCTCTCGCCCCGATATCTGCGGGCCACGGCTGCTGGGGTGGTACCTGTGCACCGCGGGCGGAGGGAACGGGTCCCCCCGCCTGACACCGTGGGCCTTCGCTACCAGCCATGTTAAACTGGGCAATCTTGAGCGTCTCGCTTGGTGGGCCTTGCCCTCTGCCGGGACCCGCAAAGTATGCGACAACTGCGAGCTGGATTGACAGCAACAAGCAACAAGCCAGAATAACAGGGAGTTACAAGGCGACATCGATTCGGACTAAGGGCTGCCGGAGCAGAGCAATGGGCGATGGACCCGGTCAGGTGCTGACGATCGACGAACTCAGCGTCTACCTGAAGATTCCGAAGTCGACCGTCTACAAGCTGGCGCAGGAGGGGAAGATCCCCTGCCAGAAGGTCGGGCGCCATTGGCGGTTCCGGAAGGAAGCCATCGATCGATGGCTCGAGGAATCGCGGCCCAACGAGTCTAGCTCAGACGGAGGACCCTGATGGCGGAGCCACTCGCAGATCAGGTTGTCCGCCAAACCGAGCAGGCATCGGGGCTGTACTTCCGCCTGATTCTGGTCGTTGGACCGGCCGGCAGTGGTAAGACGGTCGCGCTGCAGGAGGTCCAGACCCGCATGGCAGCGCCCCTCGTCAACGTCAATCTGGAGCTCTCTCGCCGCATGCTAGACATGACGGAGAGACAGCAGGCCCTCCAAGGGCAAGAAGATGAAGGTCATTCGTCTGGAGGCCGTCCGCGCCGGCTTCAAACAGTGCTGGCAGGACCGCGACTACCGCACGATCATCGCCGTAGCCCAGCGCATCCCGGAAAACGTCCTCCAGGAAGACCCCAAGCTCCTCATGTGGTACGACCAGGCGCTGACCAGAACAGGAAGTGAATCATGACAGACTGGAAATGGAACGGTTCCCGGTGGTGGAAGTTTGACTTCCATGCTCATACTCCAGCCTCGGACGATTACGGCAAGGGCCCAGACCAAGCGACTCTCAAACAGCACACACCCAAGGAGTGGCTGCTTGACTACATGCGTGCAGGGATCGACTGTGTGGCTATCACAGACCACAACACCGGCACCTGGGTCGACCAGCTGAAGGAAGCGATGGAGGAGTTGAGAGCGGATAGCCATTCGGATTACCGGGCGCTCCATCTGTTGCCCGGTATGGAAATCTCAGTAAACGGCGGAGTCCATGTGCTCGCAGTTTTCGATCCTTCGAAGACCACTTCGGACCTTGATGTCCTTCGCGGTGCGGTGGAGTATCAGGGAACTCCAGGACAAAGCAATGGCGTCACACGTAAGTCGTTCATCGAAGTAGTTGATGCGATCGCTTCGGCCGGTGGAATCTCAATTCCTGCCCATGTAGATGAGGATAATGGGCTGTTTCAAGTGACGGGGACGACCTTACAGCAGGCATTGGACTGCGAGGATATCTTCGCCATGGAACTAATGGACCCGCAGTATTCGAAGCCACAATCCTACATTGGCAAGGGCCTGTGCTGGACCGAAATCCTTGGGTCGGACGCCCATCATCCTTCCGGTAACGTGGGACAGCGACATCCCGGCAGCCACTTCACCTGGGTCAAGATGGGTTCGCCCAGCATCGAGGGGTTGCGGCTCGCTCTGCTCGATGGCCCCCTCTCGATCCGCCGGTCCGATCAGGGGGCTGAAGACCCGAATGAGCACGCGCCACTGGTATTGGAATCCATAGAGGTTTCGCAAGCACGCTATTTGGGGCGCTCCCAGTCCTTCGCGATCGAGCTCAACCCCTGGCTCAATGCAATCATCGGTGGCAGAGGCACAGGCAAGTCGACCGTCGTCGAGTTCCTTCGCATCGCCCTGCGACGCGAGGATGAGCTGCCGGACGATTTGACTGCAGAGTTTGAAAAGTACCGGCGGGTTTACCCAGATCGAGAGGATGGTGGCCTGCTCACAAACGACGCCGCGATAAGGACGGTTTATCGCAAGAACGGTTCTCGGTTTCGTGTCCAGTGGAATCCTGCCGGGGACCTCGAACCCATCGAACAAGAGATCGACGGCGATTGGCATCGAGCAGAAGGTGACATTCAGCAACGGTTTCCGGTGCGGATTTACAGCCAGAAACAGATATTCCAGCTCGCGAAGACGCCGCTTGCGTTGCTTAGGGTTGTCGACGAGGCTCCAGAGGTCGACCGGCACTCCTGGGCCGAAAGATGGAAGGAGGAGGAGGGCCGATTCCTTTCACTGCGTGCCAAGGCCAGGGAGATACAGGCTGGTCTCGCCGAGGAGCCACGCCTTCGAGGAGAACTCGACGACGTAAAGCGAAAACTAGCTATCTTCGAACAGGCAGGACATGCCGATGTGCTCAAGACCTTCCAAAAACGGAGCCGTCAGCAACGGGAAGTAGAGGCATGGGAGGAAAGCTGGGCCGGGGCAGGAAAGCAGTTGCGTAAGGTCGCAGCCGAACTCGTCCCGGACCCTCTCGACACAGCCACCTTCGATCCGGATTCAGAGGCAGACACTGACTTTCGCGAGCATGCCGCCAAGGTACACGACCGCCTCGATGAAATCCGCAAAGCGCTCGAAACTCTTGCGTCCCAGGCGGATGAAGTTCTTGCCGAGTGGCGGACAAGCAGGGATGGGTCGTCTTGGAAGCAGAGCGCTGACGCGGCTGCACAGGCCTATCAGGGGTTGCGAGAGAATCTAGCCCGAGAAGGGGCCGGCGATCCTGCCGCTTACGGCGAGCTCGTCCAGCGCCGCCAGGCCATCGAGCAACGGCTGAAGGCGCTGGACGAGCGCAAGAAACAGGTCGAAGGGATCAAAGAACAGGCAGATGTACACTTGCAGCGACTCGTGGCAATCCGCCGGGAGCTCACCGAATCTCGTCGGAACTTCCTCAAAGGCGTCCTAAGTGAGAACCGGTATGTCCGGATACAGGTCGTCCCTTACGGAGCCCGCGAGACTGTCGAAGACGAGTTTCGCCGATTGCTTCAAAGAGAAGACAGAGGCTTCGAGAAAGACATTGGGGCGCCAGGTGGCGAGGGGTTGCTCGGCGCACTCTATAGGAACAGTAACGGCACCGAGAACATCGAACAGAATCTTGCGAACATCAAGGACAAGATCAGAAAGATAGCCTCGGCCCAATACGATGCGGCAACATTGGCAGACCGGCGTTTCGCGACCCACATCGGAAAACTCCAGCCCGAGGCCATTGATCGCCTCGACCTTTGGTTTCCAGAAGACTCCCTCGACGTCCAGTACAGCACAACAGGCGATGGGCAGCGTTTCCGATCGATCCAGGAGGGCTCGCCCGGTCAGAAAACCGCGGCGCTTTTGGCATTTCTACTTTCTTACGGTGAGGAGCCGCTAATACTTGACCAGCCGGAGGATGATCTGGACAACCACCTGATCTATGACTTGATCGTGACACAGTTGCGGGAGGTCAAATGCCATCGGCAGGTGGTCGTCGTAACGCACAACGCGAACATCGTCGTCAACGGTGACGCGGAGTTGGTGATTGCTCTCGCCGCGCGCCGGGGAGAAACACAGAAGGACTGTGAAGGCAGCCTTCAGGAGAGCCTGGTTCGGCAAACGATTTGCACGGTTATGGAGGGCGGAAGCAAAGCCTTCGAACGGCGCTATCGCCGCATTGCATTGGAGGGACGCCATGTTTGACAGCCCGGAAGAACTATTACAGAAGATACGTCTCGGAGAAGATACACCCTTGGAGCTCAAGACCGTCCGTTTCCGCGGCGATAGAATTGCGGGGCCTTCGCGTGATGACCTTTCCGATGAGATAGCAGCTATTGCGAATACCTTCGATGGGGTTCTTCTGCTTGGTGTTGACGACAAGACCAAGGAGATTGTTGGGATACCAATTGATCAGTTAGATGCGGTCGAGCGGTATGTTTTCGAGATTTGCGAACAAAGCATCAAGCCTCCCGTCATATTCCGCACTTTTCGCATAGAACTTCCTGACAACACAGGAGCCTTGCTCCCCGTCCTTAAGGTGGAGATTCCGCGTAGTCTGTTTGTGCATGAAAGTATGGGGGGTTACTTCCATCGTCAGGGAAGTTCGAAACGGAAAATGCCACCTGACTATCTTGCCCGCTTGTTTCAGCAACGCAGCCAGGCCCGGTTGATTCGATTCGAAGAACACCCGGTTCCTCAATCGAGCATGAGCGATTTATCCGAGGAACTGTGGAAGAAGTATACTGCCCGATCTGATGAGCCATCGGAGATTGTCCTGCTGAAGCGAAATCTGTTGTCAAGAGAGGAAAGCGGAGTTGTCCGCGCCGCAGTGGCTGGCATATTGCTTTGCTGTGAACACCCGGAACGCTTTCTGCCCAATGCCTTTATTGATGCTGTGCGCTATCGGGGGATAAGGCAAGACTCTAATTACCAGACTGATGCCCAGAAGATTTGCGGACCATTGGATCAGCAGATCAAGCAGGCCATGGCCTTCCTGAAGAGGAATCAGACCATCATGGCCACCAAGGAACCTCATCGGGTAGAAGAACCGCAGTTTAGCGAACGAGCTGTTTTTGAAGCAGTCGTAAATGCCGCGGCCCATCGCGATTATTCGGTCTCTGGATCGAAGATCCGGTTTTTCATGTTTGATGATCGGCTGGAAATCTACTCGCCAGGCGCTCTACCGAATACCGTGACCATTGACAGCATAGCCCTACGCCAGGCGACGCGGAACGAACTGATCACAAGCCTGCTTGCGGAAACGCCGGTGGCGGAAACGGTTGGCGATGTAGGGCGTGGTTTCTACATGGAAAAGCGGGGCGATGGTGTTCCAATTATTCTAGATGAGAGTGAAAAACTCTCCGGAAAACAACCGACTTATCGACTCATTGATGATTCCGAGCTTTTGCTAACCATTTATTCCGCAGGGATGGAACGAGCGGATGAGGGTTGATGCAAACAGCTGGTATTACAGCCCGGACCATGGGCAGCTCTGTCAGGTCATCGAAACCCAGACTCTCTGGGGTGAGATGACCTGCCGGGTATGGCTTCCGGTTTCGGACGCAGTGGTTCGCGTTCCCGCGCCCCGCCTCCAGCCGTTGGATAGCGCCGCCACATGTACAGCAGATGGGATCGCCTACGTTACCGCCGCAGCTCGGGTAGCGGATGCAATGACGCAGGACGTGCTCCTGGCTCCGATCGAGTCGTCGGTCATCCCTCTTCCGCACCAGATCCAAGCTCTATCTCGTGCCATCTCGCAGGACCGGGTGCGATATCTCCTCGCCGATTGGAAATCGGCGTGTAAAAGGGACCCACATCGGCGAGTAAACGGGACCCACCTGGGTCAGTAGAGTACCCCCTCGCAGAGGGGGTGCAAGGTCTCCTCCTCATGGTATAGAACGTCGTAGTCGTAGTACATTTTCTCTTTCTTTTTTGCTTCTTTTTTCTTTCTCTTTTGTGATATCGGTGATATCCGTGCGATTCGTCAGGGGAGGCCTTTGGCGTCCAGCGGTGGATGATTCCAACCTGTATTATGCCCACCCGTATCACTTCGCCCTCGATCCACTCTTGTTCTTGCTCGGCCCCGACTTACACGTCGCCGATCCCAACCTGTCCGATGCCAACCGTATCACTTCGCCTTCGGTCCATTCTTGTTCTTCGTCGGTCCCGTCTTACACGTCGCCAGCCCCGTCTTACCCTTCGCCGATCCTCCCTTGCCCTTCACTGACCCCGGCTTTCCCTTCATGGATTCACGAAATCGGTAGCTCTCTCCGTTCATCTCGAAAATATGGCAGCGATGGGTCAGGCGGTCCAGCAGGGCCGCGGTCATGCGTTCGCCCTGGAAGACCTGGCCCCAATCGCTGAAGGCCAGGTTGCTGGTGATCAGCAGGCTGGCCCGCTCGTAGCGATCGGCGAAGACCTGGAAGAGCAACTCGGCACCCGCGCGGCTGAACGACAGATAACCCAGTTCGTCGCAGATCAACAGGTCCGTCCTGTCCAACTGGGTGAGGAAGCGATCGAGCTGATACTGCTTCTGAGATTCCTCCAGCCGGTTGACCAGGTTGGCTGCGGTGAAGAAACGTACACGTCGTCCCTGTCGGCAGGCTGCCAAGCCCAAAGCAGTCGCCACGTGGGTCTTGCCCGTGCCGACATTGCCGATCAGGCAGCAGTTGGTGTGCTCATCGATCCACTCCCCTCGAGCCAGTTCCAAGACCTTCTGCTTGTTGAGCCCGGGGAGGGCGGTGAAGTCGTAGGTGTCGAAGTCTTTGTGGACCGGGAAGGCAGCGGCCTTGATTCGGGACCGCAGGGCATTGCTCGATCGCGTAGCCACCTCCAACTCCGTCAGACGCAGCAGGTATTGCTCGTATCCCTCATCCGCCTCGGCGGCTTCGCGGGCCAGCTTCTCGAATTCGGCTGCGACGGTCGGCAGCCGCAACTGCTTGAGGTTGGCTTTGAGCAGCAGACTATGATTCTCAGGCATAAGCACGTTCTCCTTCTGGTGAAAGAAACTCATCGAAGTGGTTCAGCCCGCGCAGCGGCACCTGAACCTCAGATAAGGCATCATCGATATCCGATGAAGCCCACGTTTGCGATTCTTCTTCCTTGGTCTCTCGCCTGGCCAGGCGGTGGGTGTGTTGAATGATTCGCTCGGCATCCAAGTCTTCCAAACCACGGCAAGACTCGACGGCGTTCCGGACCCGTCGAACCGGATGCTCGGCCAAAAGCTGCAATACCCGCACATATTGCCGAGCACCGGTGGAGTGTCCGTGACGTTGCTCCAACCGCTCACGCAACTCGGTGAACGCCACCGGCAGGTGCCAATGGCGATAGACGTTGCTGTGGTCGAGGGCGGCCGGGCGCCGTCCCAAGGTGACGAGGTAATGAACCGGATCGAGGATTTGTTCTCCGGGCCCGTAACAACGGTCATGGCGAGCGA
>SDBU01005393.1_pt1 | contig 15323 bp, 17 predicted proteins | sample 2277071 | NCBI WGS metagenome assembly SDBU01 (sample SAMN10397929, study PRJNA504765) | marine sediment metagenome | isolation source: marine sediment core GS08_GC12, 126 cmbsf | place: Arctic Ocean: Gakkel Ridge, Loki's castle | collected 2008
GCGAAATTAGAAATGAAGTGCAATCAATTTAGATATTTTTTTCAACTTTTTCTTTAGTGGTAATATCTATCACTTTATCTATTGTAGATATGAAGATTTTTCCATCGCCTAAGGATCCCGTGTGAGCAATATCAACAATTGTGGAAACAACTTGGTCCTCTTTAGAATCCTCAACTACTATAACAATTTTCAAAATAGCGTTATATCTTTCAATATAACGTCCTAAACCTGGTTTGATCTTTCGTGGCCCCCTTCCACGCCCTAGGCCATGAAACAAACTCATTCCACCTAGATCTAATTTTCTTAAGGCATCCACAACATTTTGTTCATGTTTTGCCTGAATTACTGCCTCAATTTTTTTCATAGAATTTATAAAAAACAATATCTTAAAACTGTTACATTTTTACACAAATCTCAAAGTAAGTTAGCAAAATTGGAACAGAGTCGTTAACTGTTCGTATCAAATGTTAAATCCGTGAGATCTTCAAGACTTTTTCTTTCAATTTTCTGCGACGAGAAACTACTCTTAGTCTCAGACCACAGCATGGACACCAAAGTCCATTCCATTCTATGAATATATCGCAACTATTACATCGTTTTTGACCTTTTAGGTATCTACTTTTTCCAAGTGATCCCTTGAGAGCCTTATACCTATGACATATTCCTCTACAACTCATTTCGGTGCCTGACAATTATCAATAGGAATCTGACTGAAAAACATGTCGTTCACTTTTTTTAAGACACTTTATTCCCAGTCAATGTTTTTCATAACAGCTGTCGACGATAGTTCGTATCAAATCTTAATTGTTTTCCAGCAACAACATTCATCCAAAGTGCAGTTTGGACATTCTTTTGGCGATAGAGTTTGTTTTTTTATTTTGTTTCACCCTTCAATTAGCCTACCTGATCATCTTCCATTGCTAGTTGTTCGTGACTCATTATCTTAATGCCATGTGGTTATTTCATCATCGCCAATAATACGAGTTTCGAATTCTATCGGAGCATCGCCCTCTTTGTGATGTTTTTTGATTTTAAAGTGTAACTGCATGAGATTTTTACTAGGTGTAAACCATTTACACCACTCACAGTAATGTAGAGTTTTCATTTTCTATTAAATCCAAATTATAATATCCTTTTTATGTTCTTCTTTTTGTGATGCCGATAGATACAAACCATACAAATTTCTCCACCCTCTAGTTTTTTTTCAATTTTATTCCAACATCAGGCTGGAATCTTTGCCAAAATACTCCTAGAAAGAATGCGATTGATATCCAGAATACACTTACTGCAATAACTGACATTGCTCTGAATCCATTTACCAAATCCATAGGTGCAGTTATTTCGTCTGGGTTTGGTGGCATTAATGCAAATACTATACTAATAAAAATAGCATATCCAACAAATGCTGCAATCTTTTTTCCAGTTTGTAATTTTTTGTATAACTGATAAAACCCCAATGCACCAAAGCCAGAGATTGCAATAAAGCTAAGATACAAAATTGATCTTAGCACAACAGTGTCAGGATCACCAACCGTTGGTGGGTTTGCAGGATATTTCAAAAATGGAATGAAATAGATAGTTAACCACATTATTCCTGCAAGAACAAATGTTTTCTTTAGATCATTTCCTGCTGGTAATGAATTTCTGGAATAAGCATAAACAATTCCAAACAATCCACCCATAGATGTTCCAAGAATTGCGCCAGCAAGAACTTGCCCGCCTTTTTGCCAATCCCTATATGCTGAATACTCTACCCAGAATTGTGGAGTGTCTTTTTCTTCTCCAGATGCAAAAAGATTTTGATTTTCTATTCCGATCGCTTCATCCAGATAAGGCTCAACTATTGCTAAATTTGCAGCCCCATGAATCATTCCAGCAAAAAAACCTGCAATCAAAACTATTGCAAGAAAACGTACTGTTTTCATTATGTAAGATCCTAGTGACAGGGAAATCCTGCTGCATGTCTCATGTCGTGAGTTAGTTCATGGATATAGAGATCATCGAATGCTTCAACGCCTTGAATGATACTAAAAAGATGTCCCTGATCAAATCCGACAAAAAACAAACCAAATGCAAAAATTACGGCTAGAATCATTACTGCAAAAATTGGAACACTTTGTTTAGAAATGGTAATTACTTTTGAAGACAATATAGTACCTAAATACAATTAACTACTTAAGTAAATAATCTTCAGTAAATCTTATATAGGTTTTTTTTATTATATAGTTATGGCTCAGATACGGGAATTTCGTGTCGCAGATACTGTTAAAGTAAAATTTTCTTCAAAAGGTCATGGCGTTAATGTCAGAAGACCTTATGAGGAATCAGCACCATACGCTACTAAAACACCTTCAAATGCTGGAGGCTTAGATCTCAAGAGGTCCCCCAAGTTCCATGAAGGAATGATAGGGCAGATCAAAAGAGTGTATGGCTGGATTTCTATTCCACCGGATCACAATAAGCGTACTTCGTATTACCAAGTCGCGTTCAACTTGGGTGATATTTCGTCGAAGGCCTCGAGCAAAGACAAGGTTTATGTCGATGTCTTCGAAGACTGGCTTGAACGTGCGCCGAGGTCTGAATTATGACCAGCGACGATCAACTTAAACAAGCATTACAAGAGGAGTATGCCAAGGGGCATTTCGACCATGCAAAACCAACAAATATTACTGCCTTTAAGGAGCATACGCTTCCTGATTATGTGTGGAGGTTTGTTACGCTCGAGGAGGTAATGACGGGTTGTGGACTATTCCCATTCGAGCTTAGCCGACGCAAGAAGGATGAACTTTGGGATGATGCTGATGCCCCGGTAAGGGATCTTCCGTACTTTGACATGAGAATCACGCGGATCAGGGAGGTTCTAAAGGATCAAGGTATAATGACCGAAGACGATTTGAAACGTGAAGTAGAAAAGCTACAGAAACAATACAAGGAACAAGGGAAAACGCCACAAGGCTTAGAGTTGGAGGCACTGGGAATGATCAACTTCATTACTGTCACCTCTGGCATATTGGGTAAGGAACCATTCAATGGTCACTATCAGCAGGTAAGAGCGCGAACTCCGATTAGCGGTGCCAAAATCGTCGCCAAAGCCTGGGTCGACCCTGATTTTAAAGCATTGCTGAAAATAAGCCCTAAGGAAGCGATTTATGGGTGGGATCCACATATTTCTCCTGAAATCGTAGACATTATCGATCCAAACGGCCTAGAGGTGCCAGAAAATACCGAGGAGGTTCGAAATGTAGTGGTATGCACCGTTTGCTCCTGTTATCCTCGGGAAGTTTTAGGAGAACCCCCATTATGGTATGTTAGTGAGACCTACAAGAGGAGAATAATCAATGAACCGAGGGCGATTTTGAAGGATTGGGGATTAAAGTTAGGTGATAATACCGAGATTAGGGTTTACGATATTGACGCAGACATACATTACATGGTTCTACCTATACGTCCTAAAGGTACAGATGGATGGTCTGAGGAGCAATTAGCAAAGCTAGTTACTAGAGATAGCTTGCTCGGAGTTGCTGATCCTCTTACTCCTGAGGAGCTTAAAGCTCAAGAATAAAGTAGCTAAACATTCAATTTTAAACAACCAATTAATTCAGTTTATCGTAAAAATGGATGATGACCTGTAATGGATCCTCTCTTCTGATAATCTGGTGTGTAGTATGTTAGTAGACCTGTATCTTGCTGGGAAGTTGGTGATAGTCATAGGTGGTGGCACCGAAGGCACCAGAAAGGTGAAATCACTTTTGGGGCAGAACTGCAAGATTATAGTTATAACAAATAGACTAAACAAGTTCCTGCGCGACCAGGCTGAAAAAGGCAAGATAGATGTTGTGAAAACAACACTGAAGGATGCTACAAGACTTGATAGGTTTGAAAAACCCTTCCTTGTTCTTGCATGCACCAACGATCGCTTATTGAATAGGAAACTTGTGCAAAAGGCAAAGAGGATAGGTGCGTTTGCCTATGCTGTAGACGATCCAAAAGTTAGTGACTTTACCTCTTTGGCGATCGCAAACATTCATGACATAGTGTTTGTTGGAATTTCTACTACAGGTAAGAGCCCCCTGATGAGTAGAATAATTAGGAAAAGAATAGATCGTTCACTCAAGCGATATATACAGAAAGAATTTCCATCTGAAATCAAGCATTAATCTTACAATCCAAAAGATGAGGTAAGTACCAATTTTCAAGTCATGAATTATGGTTAGTTGACATCGACAGAAGTTTTTATATACTTGAAAGCCTTGCCAGAAAAAACCTATGAAACTATAACTTCAAATCATCATATTTAATCTTTCAATAATCTTGATTTGAAGGTCAAGCCTTCAAAATTTGATTATAAAACTGAATTGTCTCTGTAATTGCAAGCATTCGACTATTTTCTAAAAGTTCTTCTTTGGGTTCTTGTTCGTAATCTGATAGTTTTTTGAGTTCTTTAATAATATCAAGAATTTGTTCCATTTACAATTTGCAACGGATCTACCAAATAAGTTAATATTATTTTCAAAATAGAAATCTTAAAGTGCATGTAGGTATTTAATATGCAGTGGCAATTCCAACTTACGTTAGTGGAGATCCTATTCAAGACTTCTTTTATATATTGTTTAATGGAATAGCTGAAGTCCCACTAGTCACCTCACCAGTTTTAGGAATACTTATACTTGTAGGAACGATCATAGCCTCAAGAAAAGCTGCTCTGATGCTGGTGATCTCAGGACTGGTAGGCTCAGGAACAGCTTTAGCCCTTGGTGCTCCTTATGAACTCGTAGTTTTCGGTCTATTTGGATATAATGCATGTCTCACTGCAGGGGCATTTTGGTCAGGACCATTTATCAAGACTAATAAGGCAAGCTTCTTTTTGTCGGTATTTGGTGCAGCAGTATCAGCTGTAGCTTGGATGGGAATGGCGCACGTCATGGGAGACATGTTCAGCGGTTTGGGTGATGGATGGGCAATTCCTGGATTTACTGCAGCATTCATTTTCACAACTTGGATACTACTGTATGCTTCCAAAAACTTTGGACATGATATTTGGCCAACTCCACCAGAACCGCAGATCGTAATAATCTCTGGTAGTAGTAACGTTTTGACACAAGAGACTGTTGAATACAAATGGACAGCTGCAGAGTTTGTAAGAGCAGTCCTCAAATCTCCAGCACAAATCCTCTTTTGTAATAGTTGGAAGGCTGGTATTTTTTGGATTGTAGGACTTACACTCGCTTTTCAACTTGCACCTCAGGTAGACGGACAAATGGATATACCATGGTGGACAAACGGTTGGGCTACTCAGTGGGATAATTTCTCACCTCTGTATCTGGGTGGAGTTATGGCCTTGATTGGAGGAGCGATAGGAACTGCTCAAGCTATAATATTGAAATTGCCTGCTGACGAGACCAGGGCAGGATTACACGGATTTAATCAGGTCCTGTTGATGATAGCTTTAACCAGCTTCTTGCCTCTTACACCAGCGCTCTTTGTACTTGCCCTATTTGCCACTGTAGTCTGTGGATTTGTAATGGTTGCACTGCAAAGATTCTTTGGAATATGGGGTCTTCCAGCACTTGCAGGACCATTTGTACTCACAGTATGGATAACCATGCTAGGAATAGCTAACTTCGATAACATCCCAGGTGGAATCACGGGTTGGTCAAAACCATAGTTCAGAAAAATTTCTCCTTTTTCTAGATAAGAATGAAGTTTTTTAGAAACTAATACCTAATTTTTTTATGGAACAAGATGGATTCGAACAATTTCTCAAGGACAAGAATAACAAATTATCCCATAAATCAGATCTGGAAAAAATCAGAATATTCATCAGTTGGTGCCAAAAAAGAGGAAATGAGGAATTAATTTTAAGACTTGCTTCAGAAAACAAAGGAGGGTGGGGAAATAATTACACGTTAGACTTTACCACAAATCGAATAATTGTTAAAAAAAAGAGCTTTTTTAAAAAATTTGCAGACTATGGATATACAGCCGGATTGGCTCCCTATCCATATTTGATAGTAGATAAGAAGAAGAAGATTGCTAACATTAATGTGAAAACCATTATTGATTCATCCGATCTTTACGGTGAGAATTCAAGCTTTTCCATCATGTATAACGAAATTAAAGAATTTGTTCTTAAAAAAGGAATTGATAGTATGGTTACAAACATGTTGGGGAGGGCAATAGTTTCAAATTATATCAAAATAAAAACTAACGATAATACCTTTGATTTTACGATGCCTGTCAACAAAAACGGAAAATTTGAGGACGTTAGAAGATGGTTAGAGACGGTTCTTCCATTTGAAATATTAATTCAATAAACCAATTGTTTACATTATCAAATTAAAGAAAATAATACTCTGTATATTGACACGTTGTTAATTTTTTCAGTCTTTTAGTGTTTTAGAATTTTCAGGATTAACAGTTCGTATCAAATGTAGGCGGAAGCCAACAATAAAAGGGGTACTTGATTTAAGTCAATGAATATGCGATAATATTCAAAGCACACTGTCAGCTTCCGTGTTTCAAATAACTATTTCAAAGATAAAAAGATTTGGCAACAGTTCAGTAATTCTGTCGGCTGTTCGTATCAAATTAGACTAGGACCGTTTTTGATATTTTATGGCAATTTGACGCCATTGTTTTACTTTTTCAAGTTCATTTGTAAGTGATTCAATCTGATCCTTCATTTCATCAATTGTTTTTTCTACTCTTGTAAAATCAGAGATTGTCAAATAGGATTCTAATTTTTTGTACATCTTTAACCTATCAGGTGTACTTTGTTTGTAGTAGACAAGCTTGATACTTTTATGACCCATTAAAGCTTCAGCAAAGTCAGATTGTTGTGCATTAGTTACCTGTGTCTTAAACCATTTTCGGAATGCATGAAAATGTATTCTATAACCACCATTTTCATTCTTCATAGAAAGTTCTGGTATTCCCGATATTGTAGTTCTAAGCTTTTCCATCAAAGTTTGCCGTGCAGCGAACATCGATTTGTGGTAATCATAGCTTCCAAAATCCCCATCAAAATACATGAACAGGTATGGATCAGCTGGGTCTACCTGAGTTAATTTTTTTGTAATATAATCACTTAGAACTTTACTTGCTTCTGTTGTAATGTGAGTAAATCGGGTTTCCCTAGTTTTTGTTGTTTCTCTTCTAATTCTAAGTGTGGTAGGATTTGTAGTAAAATCAATATCAGATACTCTTAACTGAATCAGTTCACCAATTCTAATCCCACTGGAACAGGCAACTAGGATGGCAACTTGCAGTTTTGGTGAGGAATTATGGAGAAGTCGGTTGATAATTCCCTTTGTTAAGCCCTCTTCATAGAAGACCTCCCTTTTAGGAGTCCGAAATCTTTGTTTGAGGTCTTCTGAGTAAATATGCATGTTATGAAAGTTTAGAAAATCCTTTGCGACAGAAATGTAGCTTCCAATTGTACTATTTCTCATGTTTTCCTTTGATAGGTAGGAATAGTATTCAACTAACAGTATAATTGGATCCTTCTCTTTGTTCTTTAGATCTTGAAGGGTTTCTGGTAGATTTTTCTCAATGGTACTCAAAAATGCCTTGAATTTGTTGAGAGATACCTTGTAAGATCGCTTTGTTGAAAAGCTTTTAGAAATTCTGTATACTCGTTCTAGGTAATCATTAATTTTAGGATCTGGCTGATGCATATCTAATATATTTTGCATATTACGTATAGAATCTAGTTTAATATAACTTTGTAGCTAAGTCAGATAGCTTCAGCTAATGAAAAATGTTCTTGATTGAATCGAAAGCGCCAGAAACAGTATGGACTTGAGCAATTGTGTTAATGATATTAAATTTTTTTAGCTCATCAGCTGTGAATGGACCTATTGCAACTACTTTGATTGTTTTTAAATTGTTTAGAAGATTTTTTTCTTCATAATCTTTTGACATTATTTCAAAAAATGCTCCAACAGATGACGCACTTGTGAAAACTATCCCATCTATTTTACTTTGTGAGAATAGTTCTCTAAACTCATTCCACTGTGTAGTATCACGAAATGCACAAACATCATAAAGATGAATTTCTGTTACTTCAAGACCAATTTTTTCTAAAAGATTTTTTAGAAATGGTGTAGATGCGCCGCTTCTTGGTATGATAACTTTTCTTCCAATAGCATTAAGCCTTGTAAAGACTTCGCCTACACCTACAGATGAAAAGGTAGTAGGCACATACGCTACTTTGATTCCTTGATTTTCTAATTCAGATTTTGTTTTTGGTCCCACAGCTAGAACAATTGTGTTGGCTATAGCCAATTGAAGTTTCTCAAATTTTGAAATTTCTTTTGCAGAATCAAAAAGAAGTTTTACAGCCTTGGAACTCATGAAAACAGAAAAATCTGGATTAGTTTCTTTTGTTAAATTTAGAAATTCATCAACAATTTTTTCTCCTTTGCTAACAAGTTCAATAGTAGGTAAAGTGATTGCCTTAGCTTGATCTTTAGTCATTAATTGAATGAATTCCTCAGAATCTTCTTTAGATCTGGTTATGGCTATTGTTTTTCCCTCTAACATCATTTTTTCCAACCTATTGTTTTCGAAAGTTTAACGACTTGGCCAACTATAATTATTGATGGAGATTTGATTTTTTTCTGCTTAACCTGTTTTGCTATATTAGAAATGTTACCCAAAATCATTCTGTGTGAAGAGGTCGTGCCATTTTGAATTACAGCAACAGGCATACTTTTTTTCATACCTCCCTTCGCCAATTCCTTGCAGATGATTTCAATTCTTGATAAGCCCATCATTATGACAATAGTGTCAACAGAATTTGCGAGTTTTTTCCATTTTACCGCCTCTTTTTTCTTTTCAGGATCTTCATGACCAGTTACAAAAACTACTGATGATGCATATTTTCTATGTGTAAGGGGAATTCCGGAATAAATTGCAGAAGCTATTCCTGATGTTATTCCAGGAATTATTTCATATTTTATTTTGTGTTGTTTAAGATATTGTGCTTCCTCACCGCCTCTCCCAAAAATTATTGGATCACCTCCCTTTAGTCTCACAATATTTTTTTTCTTTTTGGCAAATTTCAACATCAGATCATTAGTAGATTCTTGATGTGTGTAATCATCACCAACATCTCGTCCAACATAGACCTTTTCAGTTTTCTTTGGAATCATCGAAAGAATTTTTTTATTTACAAGTCTATCATAGAGAACAACATCCGCCTTTTTGAGAAGTTCGACTGCCTTTAACGTGATTAGTTTTTCATCCCCAGGGCCAGCACCGACCAAGTAAACTTTTCCACTCATTTCTTGTTCCACTCTTCTACTTTTTCTCTCCAATTTAATGCAAGTTCATTTACTCCTTGTTTGACGAGTTCCTTGCCTACTGCTTTACCCAAAGATGTAGGATCATTTTTTTGACCAGTTTTTTCTACCATCATTGATTTTTTCCCGTCTACAGAAAAAGCAACGACCTTAAGAACTAATTTTTGATCAGTTACTTTTGCATATGCACCAACTGGAAACCTACAACCAGATTCTACAAAATTTGATAATGTTCTTTCTGCTTCTACTGCCAAACGAGAATTTTCATCTTCAATTTTTTTTAACATGGAAATTGTTTCGGAATCATCAGCTCTTGATACAATTGCGAGGGCACCTTGACCCGGAGAAGGAAAGAATTCATCAGTAGAAAGTTTTGAGAATTTTACATCTAGCCCCAATCTGGAAATTCCTGCTTGTGCCAATACAACAGCGTCATAATCTTCATTGATTTTTCTAATTCTTGTCTCAATATTTCCTCGGATTGGTTTAACAACAAGATCTGGTCTTTTTCTGGTAATCTGAACTGCTCTTCTAAGACTACTAGTACCCACTTTGGCACCGGATTCTATTGTGTACAGTGTAGAATCATTTGTGGAAATGAAAACATCATTTACAGATTCTCTTTTAGGTACACATGCTAAAACAAGATTGTCTCCTAGCTCTGATGGAACATCTTTAAGACTATGGACTGCAAAGTCTACTTTTTTTTGTGCAACTGCTCGATCAATTTCCTTTTCAAAAATTCCTTTTTGATTAATTATGAATAATGGACGCGTGTCGATATCTCCTTTAGTCTTGATTGTTTTTATTTCAAATTCTATATCTGGAAAATTTTTTTTTAATTCGTTTACAACCCAGTTGGTTTGTGCAATTGATAGAGTGCTTCCTCTGGTTCCGATTATGTATTTCATTTCTTCACCATTTTTAGTGCATATTGATATGCGTTAAGTGCGTCATTAAAATCAGATTTTGTATGAGCGGCCGATAGAAAAACTACTTCAAATTGAGAGGGGGCTACAAAGATTCCTTTTTTTAATAAAGCTGAAAACAGTTTTTGAAATTTCTTCGAGTCTGATTTCATGGCGGATTTATAGTTGATTACAGGTTTATTCGTAAAGAAAAACTGGAACATTGAGGCTGTAAAATTGATTTGATGTGGGATTTTCATATCTGTAGCAATATCATCAATTGCTCTTGCAAGTAATGCACAATATCGTTCAAGTCTAGAATATAGTTTGTTTTTGAGTTTATTCATAGTTGTAATCGAACTTATTGCTGCACTAACGGAGACAGGGTTTCCAGCAAATGTACTTGCCTGGTAAACTTTGCCACCTGGGGTCAACTGATCCATAATGTCTCTTCTACCACCTACTGCAGCAATTGTGAATCCATTTCCAAGTGCTTTTCCTAAGGTTGTAAGATCTGGTTTTATTCCAAAATGTGATTGTGCACCCCCTGGTGAAACTCTGAAACCAGTAACTATTTCATCAAAAATTAGGGGAATGTTGTTTTCTTTAGTTATTCGTCTTAGATTTTTTAAAAAATTATTTTCAGGTAGAATTAGACCCATATTTGCAAGAATTGGTTCAACTATAACGCCCGCAATGTCTTTGTGTTTTTTTATCACTGCTTCTAATTCATCTGAATTATTGTATTGAACCACAAGTGTGTTTGAAGAAATTTCCCTTAACCCACCTTCAGATACTGAAATACCATGATGAGCAGCACCAGAACCTGCCTTAACTAAAACTGAATCATAAGATCCATGATAACATCCTTCAAATTTGATGATTTTTTTTTTCTTTGTGAATCCTCGTGCCAATCTGATGGCAGTCATAGTGGCTTCTGCACCCGTATTAACTAAACGGACTTTTTGTATGGATGAGAAGTTTCCAATAATTAGTTTGGATAATTTTATTTCAAGAGATGATGGTGTGCCAAAAAGAGTTCCATTTTTTAATTGTTTTAACACTGCAGAAATTATTTCCTTTCTCCTATGTCCTAGTAATAATGCACCATAACCATTACAAAAATCAACTAGACGATTATTGTCTTCATCCCAAAGATGGCTTCCTTGTGATTTTTTTACAAAGAATGGATACGGATCATAATACCTAACAGGACTGTTAACTCCAGATGGAATTACTTTTTTTGCATCGTTAAATAATTTCTTTGATTTGGACATCAGGCTACATGACTTTTTGTCATTATTATTCGTAATACCCAAAACAAACTATTTCATCATAGTTAAACACTAGAATTGGAGAGTAAGTTCTTTGAAAATTTGTTTCTGTAAATTAAAGCAACTATGATAGACCCTATAAAAGGCGCAGTCAGATATAACCACAAGTCATCTAATATTCCACTTAGCAGTGCAGGTGCAACAGAGCGAATAGGATTCATTGAAGCACCAGAAATTGGTGATAGAAAAAACACATCAAAAGCAATGATTGCTGATATAACGGTACTAATTATTGCCATTGGTAATTTCTTTTTACTCACTACAATTAAGATACCGCCCATCAAAAACACAGTGGCCAAAATTTCAATGCTATAGAAAAGTGGAATGGAATATTGGTAGTTAGGGAAATTTAGTCCAAGATTACCATAATTTCCAACAACTTGTTTTACAAATAAACTTCCTAAAATTGCACCAATGGTTTGTGCAACAAAGTACAAAGGAATTTTTTTAGCATCTATATACCCAGAAATAAAAAATCCTATTGTTACGGCTGGGTTCAAGTGTGCCATAGAGTATTTCCCAAAAACAAAAATCATAGTGAATATTCCAATAAAGTGTACTACTGCATTGCCTATTGGGCCCAAGATTTGGCCAAATCTTCCATCATAAACAACAGATACTGTTGCTGCGATTACTAAACCAAAAGTTCCAACTAATTCAGCAATGAAGATTATTAGATTAGATTTATGCATCGTCTGTTATTCAAGTCATACAAAAAAATTGATTATAATTGTACTAAGATAAGCTATTCCTGCACTTCCTGGTATTGTGATCAGCCAGGTAAAAACTATTTGCCGTCCTACATTCCACCTAACTGCAAATTTTCGTCTAACAGCTCCAGCACCAATAATTGAACCTGTGATTGCGTGCGTTGTACTAGCTGGAATGCCAAGGGTGGCAAATATTGCAAGAATAATTCCACCACCAGTTTCAGCTGCAAATCCTTGATATGGTTTTAGTCTAGCTATTCTCATTCCAAGTGTTCTAATTACTTTGTATCCTCCAAAGAAAGTTCCAAGACCGATAGCAGATGCAGCTGCAAGTATTACCCACAATGGAACTTGAATTTCTGAGATTAAGCCCTCTGCAAACAAGATTAAGACAATTATCCCCATAACTTTTTGACCATCATTTGCTCCATGTGTTAAAGCAAACCAAGCAGAAGATATTAGCTGCAATCTTCCAAAAGTCTTGTTTACAGTTCTGGGATGACGTTTTGCAAAGAAGGTGATAATGGCTCCAGCAAATAGTAATCCTATGATCATTCCTCCTATGGGAGAAGCAATGATCCCAATCAGAACTTTGAATAGACCGTCAAAAACCAGTTTTTCAAATCCTAATCCAGCAATTCCAGCGCCCATTATGCCACCAATGAGGGAATGGCTATTTGATATTGGTAAACCCAACATGGTACAAATTGCACTCCAGCTTATGGCACCAGCCAAACCTCCAATTATCATGTAAACGGTGATGTCTTCAGGATTTACAATTCCCTTGGCAATAGTTGTTGCAACTGCTACTCCAAAAACAAAAGGGCCCACAAAGTTTGCTGCTGCCGAAAGTAAAACAGCATGAAGTGGTTTTAAAACTCTAGTACCAATGACTGTTGCAACTGAATTTGCTGCATCGTTGAAACCGTTAACAAAATCAAAAACTAATGCTATTCCTATCGCTATAATTGCTAATTCATACATAAAAGATCCTAAGCATATTTTAGAACAATATCTTCTATAACATCAGCTACATCCACACATCTGTCTGATGCATTTTCTATGGCTTCATAGATATCTTTCAGTTTAATTATGTTCACAGCGTCATTTGTTTCAAACAGTTTTCCTACTGCTTCCCTGTACAAGTCATCAATGGTATGTTCTATATCGCTTGTAGTCCTACAGTGACTAATTATGTCAGTATTTCCCTTGACATGAATTAGTTTAGAAATCATATATTCAATCTCCTTCGTTGCTTTGACCAATTCTTTTGAAATTTCCAACATGTAAGGAGGAGCCGAAGTGATGTGATAACTCACAGTTCTGCCTGAAACGCCTTCGGTGAAGTCAACAACATCATCAATTTTCGAAGCAATTCTTTGGAGATCTTCTCTGTCAAGAGGAGTGATGAATGTTTTATTTAGTTCTGCAAAAACAGAACGAGTTAACCCATCAGCCTCACGTTCAAGTTTTTTGATTCGAGTATGATATTCTTTTGCTTTACTTATGTCTGAAAATAACACTACTAATTCTTCTGAAGATTCAACTGCCTTTTTGGCAAGGTTATCTAAGATGGAAAGAATTTCTTTTTCGTTAGATTTTATCCAGGATAGCCATTGTCCCATAGTCTGTAAGGATTATTTTGAGGTTAAATCTCTATTCAACATATACTATATTCTGCTATATAGCGATTTTTTACAAATTTGGAATGAATTAAAATGAATTTTTTTAGATAATGAGCTGTTATTCTATGATTCACACTTTACTACTAGATCGCCATCTGAAGCTTGAGAAACATTACACTTGTCTATGTCGTCACCACCATCAATGATGTCCAATCCTATCCCGCCTGTAATGATATCACTGCCAGAGAGGCCTTTGATGATGTCGTTTCCTTCACCACCAGTTAGATTATCGTTCCCTTCATTTCCAAAAATGATGTCATCTCCTTCTCCGCCAAAGATACAATCATTTCCTTTTTCTCCACTTATGATGTCATCTCCACCATAGCCAAATATCAAATCTGGGAGGTTTGTACCAATGATCATATCGTCATCGAAGCTCCCTTCAATCATGTTAAAGTATGAGATTGGTTTTCCACAAGCTTGAACCTCAATTGTCTGGGTTTCACTGATAGAGTTTCCAAATGAATCTATTGCAGTCCAAGTAACTAGAGTTTGTCCGAGAGGAAAAATTTCTGGTGCGTCATTAGTAATATTTGGGGAAGGATCTGTTAGATCCGTACTTGCTGCTTGGCCAACTGTAATGATACTTACAATTCCTGTTGCATCAACTATAAGATCTTCTGGAATGGTTAGTTCTGGATGGGTGGTATCAACCACGGTAATTGTTTGGGTCGTGCTTGCAGAATTACTATTTTGATCGGTAGCTGTCCAAGTTACAATTGTTTCTCCTAGGGAGAATGTCGAAGGAGCATCATTAGTGATTTTTACATCACTGACAGTGTCAGATGCTGTGGGGAAAACCAAAAGAATTTGATTTTCACTTTGTGAGGTAGCCTCTACTATCATGTCGTCCAATGGGATGATTGAAGGCGAGGTCGTATCAATTAAGGTAATTAATTGAGTAGCATTAGCAGAGTTTCCTGTTGAATCGGAAACGATCCAGGTAACAATTGTTTCCCCTAGGGAGAATGTCGAAGGAGCATCATTAGTTATTGATCTGACTTCGACAGAGTCTATTGCATGAGATTCGCCAATTGCAACTATGTTACCAATCATAGATTGTGCTTCTGTAATAATGTCTGCAGGTGGAGTTATTTCTGGAGCTGTTGTGTCGACTATAAAGATTTGTTGAATTGCATAATCAGAATTTCCTGCTGCATCACTTGCTGTCCAAATAATTGAAGTTAGACCAAAGGGAAATTTTTCTGGTGCATCATTAGTTATTGAGGTAACGTCTACTAAGTCAGAAGCCATCGCTACGCCATACTCTACAATGTTATCTGTTTGGCTAGTTGCTTCAACTGTTATTGCTGACGGTGCTGTGATTTCTGGGGGCGTGGTATCAACAACAGAAACTGTTTGTACTGCGCTTGCAGAGTTT
>SDBU01005394.1_pt1 | contig 15321 bp, 13 predicted proteins | sample 2277071 | NCBI WGS metagenome assembly SDBU01 (sample SAMN10397929, study PRJNA504765) | marine sediment metagenome | isolation source: marine sediment core GS08_GC12, 126 cmbsf | place: Arctic Ocean: Gakkel Ridge, Loki's castle | collected 2008
TCTTCCATAAATGCCCACCATTCTCCTTCCTTTCGAGTAGCAAGAGGTTCCTGAAGAGGATCACAAAGTTTAAGCCATTTCTTATAAATCGGATATTCTTCCATCTCTTTCAGGGCTTTATTAACATCTTCCCCTTCAAACTCAAAATAACCAAAGAGATAATAATCTTTCTCAAAGATTGAGAAATTACTGAATCCACGTTCCTTTAAAATTCTATTAACTTCGGGTTGAGGATTTGCATGTAGTCTTTTATACTCTTCAAGCCCTTCCGGCTTAACTTTAATTACCATTCCATAGCGCTTCATATCATTATTCACTCCTATTAATTTATAATATAAATTTAAACTAATACATAAATAAACATTACGCATTATCTGATTGCCTTATTATAGCAATTGAAAAGAGATAACCGAAGTATTAAATTACTTCATAAAACCTCTGTCTATTATAACTTGCTTAGAATTTGATAAATAAGAGCCTAACTTCTTTGATAATTTTTAAAATTTTAGGCACTACCAGTGACCCGTAGGAGTATTATTCCAGGTGTCTAGATCCCTTGCTCGGTCAAAGAAGTTACTTCTAATTTCGTCTCAAGGCCTTTAAATTGAGATAGATACCCTTTCCAGGAATCAACGAGCTCGCTTATTACAGGCTCAATATATAGCACTCTCCTCCTCACACCAATCACTCCTTTCTTATTTTTTGTTTTCCAGCTTAGCAAATAGGTGGCATCGAACTATGTGTCCAGGATAAACCTCAATCATCTCGGGAACCACTTCCGAGCAAATGGACATAATGTAGGGGCATCTTGGATGAAAGCTGCATCCTGAAGGCGGGTTGACAGGACTTCCAATCTCACCGATAGAAACGATCTTCTTTGGCTTTAACTTTTCCTCTTCCTCCGTAATCACAGGAACCGAGGAAATTAGCATCTGGGTATAAGGATGAAGAGGCTTTTCGAAAAAAATAGCAACATCAGCTACCTCACAAATCTTTCCCAAATATATAACTGTAATCCTGCTAGCGATGTTTCTCATTAAGCTCAAGTCATGGGTGACGAATAGATAAGTCAAGTGCATCTCTTTTTGCAGATCCATTAATTTATTTATAATTTTGGCCTGTACTGATACATCCAGAGATGAGGTTGGCTCATCGAGAACAATCAAGGAGGGGTTGGACGCCAGAGCTCTGGCAATGGCGACCATTTGTTTTTGTCCTCCACTGATTGAGAGAGGGGATTTGTAGAGGAAGTCTGGAGAGAGCTCCACCTTTTGCAACAGTTCAACCATTTTTTCTCGGAGCTGTCTTTTAGGCGTCTGGGTATGAATCCTGAGGGGCAAGGCCAGGATTTGTTCAATCGTTTGTCTGGGATTCAGGGAGGACCCAGGATCCTGAAATACAATCTGAATTTCTTTTTTTAAAGATAAAGGCCTCCTTGATGCCTCCATGCCTATATTTTTACCTTTAAATAAAATCTGACCTGCAGTTGGACGATATATACCCACGATAGTGTAGGCAATGGTGCTTTTCCCACAACCTGATTCTCCTACTAATCCTAGAGTCTCACCATACTTGATGTTGAGGTCCACTCCATCTACTGCACGAACGTATATCGGACCTTTCTTGTCCTTTCCAATGTAGAAGTACTTCTTCAAATTTACAGCTTTTAAAATTTCGTTATTTCCTAGTTGAGCCATTGTGTTCACCTCTGAGCCAAATAACATGCGACTAAATGGCCTTTCTCAACTTCAAAGAATTGTGGGGGTTTTTCCTCACAGGAAGAAGTAGAATACTCGCATCTGGGCTGAAATCGGCATCCCTGTGGTGGATTCAAATAATCTGGAATTCTCCCAGGAATACCTCTGGCTATACCACCCCCAGATAATTTAGGCACAGAAGCGAGTAGACCTTTGGTATAGGGATGAACAGGGTTGTTAAAGAGAATATTAGGGGGAGCAGTTTCTACGATCGTTCCGGCATACATAACATAAATTCTATCCGTCATTTCTTTTGCTACACCCAAAGAATGGGTAATTAAAAGGAGAGAGGTCTTCTTCTTTTTCACGATCTCATTCAAAAGCCGCATAATCTGGTCTTGAATGGTAACATCCAGCGATGTCCCAGGCTCATCCGCTATGATTAAATTTCTCGGAGAGGATATGGACATGGCGATACAAACCCTTTGTTTCATACCCCCGCTTAATTGAAAGGGGTAATTTACAAGCATCCTTTCAGGATCCGGAAGGTACACTTCCTTTAGTGCCTTTATGGATAGCGTCTTGATTTTCTCCTGGTGCACATTCTCTTCCAAAGCGGTGGAATACTTAATAACATCGCCGATTTGAGTTCCTATGGTAAACACCGGGTTCAGAGCTGCGGTAGGGTCTTGGAAGATCATGGCAATCTCCCTAGAGCGAAGCCTTTGAATTTCACTGAAGTTCATCTTCAAAATGTCTTTTCCTTTATAATAGATCTCTCCCTTTGTAATGAGGAAGTCTCCTGGCGGAAGAATTTGCGGGATCGACTTCATGAGGGTAGTTTTTCCACAACCGGATTCTCCTACAAGGCCGACTCGCTCACCTTCTCGAACCATTAGATAAACGCTATTAAGTATTTTTAAATAACCACCATACACTCTGTAACAAATGTGTAAATCTTTTATATTTAATAGAATATTTTCCATGGTTTTTATATTTTATTCCATCCTTGTCTCGAGCATATCCCTAAGACCATCACTCATTAGGTTGAAACTCATAATGACAAGCACGATAGCTAGGGCGGGGAAAACGGTCATCCACCAGAAGGTAATATTATTCGCTCCATCCGAAACCATCTGGCCTAATGCAGGGGTAGGTGGCTGTGCTCCCAGACCTAAAAAGCCTAGCGCAGCCCCGATTAAAATTACCCACCCTACATCCAAAGCTATCTTGGTAAAAACTGGAGACAAACAGTTGGGGAGAATTTCTCTAAAGAGAATATGAAATTTACTCGCACCCGTTAAATCTGCTGCAATAACAAAATATTCGTTCCTTATGGAAGAGGCCATTCCATATACCAACCTGGTATACCATGCCCACCACGTAACCGAGATTGCGATCATTGCGTTCATCAAGGTTGGCTTTAACACTACTGCTATTGCAAGCGCCAGAATCAAGGACGGGATGCCAAGGAATACGTCGGTGATACGCATGATTACGATGTCAATCCAGGTATTCTGTAATTGCCCGGCGATTAACCCCAGGAGAACACCCAGTGGTACTGCTAGTGCCAGGACGACGACTGCCATAATCAAAGCATCACGAAACGCAAAGATGATCCTTGAGAAGATATCCCTTCCTATGTTATCTGTCCCACAAAGATGCTGCAATGAAGGTGGTTGCCCCGCGCTCTCGAAATCAACAAAGGGGCCAGCGTGCTCAGAGTAAGGGGTTATCCAGGGCGCAAAAATTGCTGAAATAATTATTACCAAGACAATTACTAGACCTACCACTGATAACCTATTCCGGGAAAACTTATACCAATTTTTTCCCAGATTGAACCAGAACATGGATTTAGATCTTACTAAATTGATAGCTATTGAATTATTGGGCTGATTCGAGTTTCTAATTTTATATACCTCGGTTGGTGCTTAGTCTAATTCTGGGATCTAGGAACGCTACAATAATATCGACGATAATGTTCACGACCACGAAGACGGCGCCAAGTACAATGGTCACTGCGGAAATACCGTTTAAATCTTTGTGCAGCATCACGTTGGTACCGTAGCGCGAAATTCCGGGCCAGTTAAAAATCAATTCCACCAGGAAGGCAGCAGAAAATAAGGCGGCAATATCCAGGCCCATCACCGATGCCATGGGAATCAGTGAAGGTTTAAGAAGATACTTAAACATTATAACTCTCTCAGGGATACCATACCCCCGTTCTGCGAAAAGGAACTCCTTACGCATATTTTCAACCATAGAAGAGCGGGCAATGCGAGCTTCCTGAAAAAGAGGTCCTAAGGATAAGGCAACGGAAGGTAGGATTAGGTGCTTGAACGCATCCCAAAAAGCCACGAAGTTTCCCTCAATTAAACTGTCAAGGGTCAATAGACCCGTGATCTTCGTAGGCAGGCTTATTCCAGGACTCAGCCTGCCCAAGACTGGTAATATTGGCCAGTAGCATCCAAACAGCAGCATAAAAATAATCGCTGCCACGAACGCTGGAATAGCCACTCCAAAATAGCTCAGAGTCCTAATTAAATTATCCACCCAGGTGTCCTTATATCGGGCTGCAAGGATTCCGAGGAGAACAGCAAAAATAACCATTAGTATCCCCGCAAAAATAACTAGTTCCATCGTTGCTGAAAAAGATTCCTTAATATCTTCTGATACCGCCCTTTTAGTAAACGAAGAACGACCAAAATCCCCAGATAAAACCCCTTTAATCCAGTAAAAATATTGCTCCGGTAAGGGTTTGTCCAGATACATTTCCTGTCTCAACCTTTGAACCACCTCTTCAGGGGCTCTCGGCCCCAGGGCCAAGCGGGCCGGGTCACCCGGGACAACTCGCGCAATTATAAAAATCACTATCGACAGGCCAAAAATTACAAAAATCGAGTGTAACAATCGCTTAAGAAGAAAACTGCTAAGTTTCACTTGTTTTACCTCCTTGCAGGAAGGGGCTCCTGATTACAACGGAGCCCCAGTATTTCATTGTAATAGCCTGATTTATGCAACCCATGCAACCCTGCAAGCATAATAACTACGGCACGAACGGCGTATATGGCTTTTGTGCCTTCTCGGGAAAGACCTTGAAATCCCGATAATACATGTTGTAGCCTAAAACAGGGTTAACCAGTTTTGCATCTGCGGCAGGGTAAACAACATAATCGCTTCGATAGGCTCGCTTTATTGCACACTCCATAAGCCATATCGTTGGGCAAAGGTCCACTAATTTCTCCTGAATGGCATAGTATTTTTGGAATCGCTCTTTTTGATCAACGGTAGCAATCGCATCCTCAATCATTGCGTCCATCTCGGGGTCCTGCAGCCATTCTCCCTGCTCCCAAGTTCCACAAGACTTAGAAGTATAACGAGATTCCAACAGGGACCCGGCTTCAGCATAAGAAGGGCTGGCAGCGATGATGATTCCGTTAGGAGTGGTTTCGATTTTAGCCAGGTCTGCAACTATGGAGATCCAGGGGAGCTTGACGATGTTCACCGTTATTCCCAGCTTGGCGGCATTAGCCTGAATTATCAAACAAACTTTTTCCTGATCCGAAACGTCCGCGGACATACCGAGTTCAAAGGGGTACTGGTCCAATTTTCCGTAATAGCGAGACTGTTTTAGTTCCGCTTCTGCTTTTACTAGATCCAGTGTATATAGCGTCAGATTGGGGTCGGATCCAGGGGTAGCGGGACCAACAGGACCGGAACGATGGGAACCGAGGATAAAATTGTCAAGAATTTGTTGGTAGTCAGTTAAGTAAGCCATGGCTTTGCGGAAGTGAATATCGTCTGTCGGGGGTTTCTTGGTGTTAAGCATGATGTTCACAACTAAACCCTCAAAGTGAGAGGACACATCGACATTGGGAAGTTTGCCAAGGGTAGCGAGATTTTCGACGCTCTGACAATCGTCAGTGATTTCTAATTCCCCTAGGGACATGAGCGTCCTCACGGTTGACGCCTGAAGGGTTCCGATCTCTTTCACATACTGCGGGGCATCTTTATTCTCCCATCCGGCCCAGTAATCGTTGAATTTCTCCATCACGAGATATTCCATGGTTTTCATCTCCTTAAGTTTATAAGGTCCGGAGCCAGCATCATTGGTGGCTAACCATCCCATACCATAATCCTCAAATTCTCCGTAGGAACCAGTTTGAAGATTTGCCATTACCTGTTTTTCATTAAGAATGTAAAGCCTTACCAGCACTCCCAGGAAGGGTCCAAAGGGGTGTTTGAGGGTGAATTGAACTTTGTATGTGTCAAGGGCTTTGGCTTCTTTGACGGAAGTGGTAAAGAGATACCCATATCCCTGTCCGATAGTCAAGATTCTCTGGAGAGAGAAAACCACATCCTCTGCTGTCAACTCGTCTCCGTTGTGGAATTTGACTCCGGGTACCAATTCAAATGTATAAGTCAATCCATCCCCAGAGGTTTCCCAGCTCTTTGCCAGCCAGGGTTTTACGCTGCCATCCACATTTGGAAATACCAGCGTATCATACATATTGCAAAGAACAAGGGTACTTGTACCATCTGATCCAACTGCTGGATCGATATAGCAAGGCCACGAAGTGGTATTGCGAATGGCCTTAACCTCTTGTTGTGTATATCCGGCACAAGATAGAATCAACACCAGGCTCGCTAACAAAATTAAAAACAATCCATTCCTTAAAAATCTAATAAACTTACTTGCTTTCATAACTTCTCTCCTTTCCTTTATAAAGGTTTAATTTTTTACTTTTCTTTTCCTCTAACAATTAACAATTTAGTACCGCATTATTCCCTTCGTTCCACCTCCTTTCGGTGTTAGGTCAGGCAAATTGGTCAAGGATATGCTGAAGAACCTGGACCACCTTCTTCATATCCTCAACAGAGATATTTTCAGAAGTTGAGTGTTCGCTCTTTACTCCATTTCCTATGGGGATTGTTTCAATTCCTTTTTCGTTGTAAATTGCTGATTCCAGGCCTCCAGTGATCACCATAACTTTGGGTTCAATCCCAACACTCTTCAAAGCTTTCTTTGCGACCTGAACCATGGGCGCGTCTTCTGAAATTCTCATTGCCTTATAAGCCAGATTCAAATTCACCTTAGCCTTGGCTCCGATCGAGCGCGCTATTACCTCAAGAACTTCCTTGTAGGTATTGCTTAGGGCTATGCACTTCTCGTGATTTAAGCTACGCACCTCCGCTTTTATGTCGCATTTCTCGGGAACACCATTCCGAATCAAACCGCCCTGGATAATTCCGAAGTTTGCAGTGGTCTCAGGGTCTATTCTGCCATCTTTCAGTGTTGCTATGGCTAGGCTGGCTGCTTTAATGGCGGATATCCCCTTTTCGGGCTCCATTCCTGAATGGGCCCCCTTACCGGTGATCTCGATATCAATAAGCATATGGGAAGGGCCACCGATTACAATGGCATCAAGCGCATCCATGTCCACAAGGACACCACGTTTTGCGCTTATTAGCGAATAGTCTAAATTTTTGGCCCCTATAAAACCAATTTCCTCCTCGCGGGTGATGACAACCTCCAAAGGTGGATGCTTAGGTGCACTCATAACCGCTTCCAGAATCTCCGCGATCCCTCCCTTACAGTCGGCCCCAAGTACGGTGTCTCCACTTGAGTAGATCACGCCGTTTCTCACTACTGGTTTTACACCCTTACCCGGTTTTACTGTGTCCGCATGAGCGGCGAGCATTAGCGGTTCTGAAGCCGAAGAGTCCTTCGGAGGTATTTTGCAAATAAGGTTACCGTAGCTATCAATCTGGCATCGCCCGTTGAATTCCTGTTGAAGTTTAGTTTTTAAAAACTCAATAAATTCTTTTTCTTCACCGGATTCGCTCGAGATTCTTACCATCTCACACAAATTTTTAACCATTCTCTCGCTTATATTTGTTTCCTCTACAAACATTCTCAAAGAGGATGACCCTTTATTATTTATTAAGGGTCATCCTCTTCCTCCTTAATTTAAACTTTCCCTAATTTTTCTGCTAACTTTTTAAGTTCTGGGTCTAAGAGTTGACCCTTGTCCATAATCTGGACGCCATCCAACCATACGGAGGAATTCAAGCAAATGCCATCAGAGTGAGAGGGACCAGAAATTCCACCAGGGATCAACATTGGTCCAACATTACCAATACCCCATTCTGTTGCTCCCCATATACGCTCATCCTCCACAATGTCACCGGTCAAACGCGCATTAGGATTGACTCCATAACACACATGGGCTATCTTGAGCATCTGTGGGTGGTCGAAGCTCTTAAGCCACTTCTCATATTCCGTAGCTTCTTTACCACCTTCAATTTTAACAATCGTACCATTTTTTATGTGAAGCACCACTGGTTCTCGTAATACACCAACAATGGGGGGAACTATTGATCCATCGAATACAATAGCTCCATTGATTGTTTCTAAGTCTGGAGCCCAACCAATTTGCCCAGGTGTCATATGGGAACCAGGAACATCGTATCGACCATATTCTAAAGTCACTGGATACTCTGGATTATTATCAAATTCGACATCGGTCCCTGCTGGGGTAGTAACTCGTATATGCTTAGCGTTTTTAGTAAGTTTTAACAGATGATCCATAAATTTCTCCAAGTTGGGAAAATCTACTCTACCAATCAATCTAACCATCATATCCGCGTTCATACCGCAAGCGTTTAGATATCGGAGCTTAGAATTTTTAGCTGTGGCTACATCATAAGGAGTCGAATATAAAAGCCATTTATTGTTGTATTCAATCCATGCATCCGTCTCTGCGAGGGCAGCTGTAAGAGCTTTCACGGGAAGCATAGGATCTGCTGCTTTTCCCACACCCAATGGTGAAGCTGTATAAATAACCATGGGTTTAGCATCACATGCAAAAGCGGCTCTGGCCGTGGCATCGACAACCCTATCATCGGATTCCGTGTCCGCAGTAATGACAAATGTTTCTCCTGGTTTCAATTTGAAGAGATCTTCACAAAGAATTTTAGCTGCTTTTCCTAATTCATACTCATAATAATAAGACATTTTGTACCTCCTTTAGTACTTTAAATTTTATAATCCTTGCCGATCAGGCAAGACATCTTCTTTCCAGAATAATTTTCTACTCTTCTTTTTTTATTGTTTTAAAACTCATTTTGACATTACCTATAGGATAATAATTTTGAAATGTAGTGTGTTATCCACTGGTATGACCTCTTACCTGTTTAGCATTTTATCATATTATTTTATATTTGTAAAGCATTTGTTTGAGTCCAATACATTTGCACCATTGAAGCATCTCTGTTATTTAACTTACTACAATATTCTATAGGAGTCAAAAGATTCAAGCTCCTATGAGGTCGATAGAAGTTATACTCGATTAGACAATCGTATAGTATTTCATTAATCTTACCTATATTGGTCTCTTCGTAAAATCTATCTAGATATTCGGTCTGGACTGTACCATTTACTCTTTCTACAAAGGCATTCATCTTGGGAGACTTAGGATAATTGTAAACTAAAGTAATCTTCCTTTTCTTGACCTCTTGGACAAAATACTTTTCCCACTCTGAACCATTATCTATCTGTAGATATTTAATTTTATGATTATGAAGATAAGTCAGCCTGAAGAGAAAATCTCGAGCATTAAAACTGGTAGCTCTATGATAGGCTCTTAGGTAATAAAGCTTGGATAAGGGATCTACCGCCGAAAAAAGAAAGATTTTGGTAAATCTTAAATTTAATTCTATGGTATCGATCTGGAGCCATTCAGAGATGACCCCCTTCATATCTTTTTTTACCTGGGCTATCCTGGTCCTCTTCTTCTTTAAAGTCCTTATTCTTTTGGTTTGCATCTTAACCTTGGGGAGAATAGACCTGTATTGTGTTAGGATCCTGCCTACCGAGGAGACTGAGATATTTATCCCGTAATCCCTTTCTAGTATTCTTTTTATCTTCTCTTTACCAAAGTAAGGATATTTCCTTCTTATTTGACAAACCTGTTTCTCTACTTGGTGATTCCTTACTACTTTAGCCCTTACTTTATAAGGCCTTCTGGATCTATCTTCTAAGCTCTGAACTCTATTGGGTTTATATTTTTTCCTCCACCGGTAAAAGGTACTCCTATTTATTTCAAAGATCTCACAGATCTGTTTGAGAGAATAATCTCCGGAACTGTACAGGTTAATGGCTTTATATCTTACCTTGGCCTGAGGGGATAATTTATCTATATAGTTTAACCTGGTTATAACCTTTCCCCAATAAGGTCGAGTATAGGACAGGTAAGTAGCTGTTCCAATGCTCCCCTTCATGATCCGTATGCACCTCTTTTTGCTTCTATTTTAGTGTACTTCTTTTATCCTAGCAATGGTGCATATGTATCTGAACTTATTCAGGCATTCGAATTGCCTCATCAATAATCTAAATGAAACATTTTAATTATAACCTAATCTCCTCTATATTTAAAGAGAAGAAATTATCTCTTTTTTAATATATGAGGAGGTAAAAAGGGATGTTAACTGTGAGGCAGAAAAAGGCCGTAACCAAAGAATTAAGAGATCGATATCAAAGATCATCCAAAAAAGAAAAGACCATTATCTTAAATGGGTTTATCCAACTTACCGGATATAACCTCCTAGAAACTCAGAAATAAGGCACATAAAATTTTCTAGGAGGTTATTAATCGTATTTCTCTAATAATATTTTACAATAATAAAACTAAAATGGATGCTTCCTCTCAATTTTAAATACGTAGGCATGTTCACATGGTTTTTTGCTAGGTGTTTTGATTTTAAGCCCATCTCTTGTCATTTTCCACAACAGTGTCTCATCTACCCCTAACATCTTTATAGATTTAATCTCTGACTCATAAAATTTTTCTGCTATGGATTTAATAGTTACCTCTTCCCCTGGCCAACCTAGTAAGATAGCATAAAGAGCATCATCTTTAGCTGTAAAGCGTATATCTTCCCCTGTATATTTGACTTTCTCGTCTTCATTAAATGGACCAGGTTTTGTTATCTTATGAGGACCTTCTCCGTATATTAACCAGGGGGTAGTTCCGTAGATAGCTTCTCCATTCACTTCTAGCCACTTTCCCATTTCTAAAAGAACCGCTCTAGCTTCTTCTGGTATCTCACCATTAGGTTTTGGTCCTACATTGAGAAGAAGAAGACCATTTTTACTCACATTGTCAATCAAGTAATGTATTAATTCAGTTGCAGTTTTATACTTAGTATCTTTTAGATAACCCCAGCCGCAACCGTCATCAACTGTTGAATCTGTGATCCATATATGATAAGTCAGTTCGTCAAAACGTCCTAGTTCAAGGTCTACCACGCCAGTCCCAGGGACAAGTTGATGCCATTTATATGTTACAACTACTTCTTTTCCCCATTCTTTCGCTCTATTGTAATAGTAGGCAAGAAATTCTCTTCTGTAATGCTCCTGTACATAGTTAAGTCCATTGTCAAACCACAACATATCAGGCTGGTAATTATCTATAACTTCGTAAATTTTAGCCAACCACTTATCTAGGAATTCTTTACTAGGCTTATCCTGTAATTTCCACCTTAAAATTTCCTTCATTTCTTCTTCTACTAGTTTCCACTCTTCTTCTATGCCTTTACCTTTAATCTCAGGCATTTTCTCAGCCCATTCTAGATTATGGAGGGGACCATATAGACCAGTATACTTAGGATCTGAAGTATCGTATTTCTTCTTCCAATGAGGAAAGAACCACCAATTTTCAGCATGATGAAGGGCTACCATAAATTTCATACCTTGCTTTCTGATAGCCTTTTCTAGCTCTCCTACGACATCTTTTTTTGGTCCCATCTTCGCTGCATTCCACTCATTGACATAACTATTCCACATACTAAACCCATCATGATGCTCACCTACAGGACCAGCAAATTCGGCACCAGCTTTTTTAAAAAGCTCAGCCCATTCATCTGAATCGAATTTTTCTGCTGTAAACATTGGAATAAAGTCTTTGTAACCAAAGCTTGAAGGATATCCATAAGTCTTCACATGATATTCATATTGAAATGTTCCATCTCGATACATCTCGTAGGGATACCAGGTTCCATTTGGACCGCATGCTGGAACAGAATATATCCCCCAATGAGTATATATTCCAAATTTTGCATCTTGAAACCATGTTGGAATAATATTTTTTCTAATGGAATTCCATGTTGATTCATACGACATTTAATGTACACCTCCTCAGTTAAATTCATCTTCAATTACGGGATATTTCTTTATATCAGGATCGGTAAAAATGTCAAACTCATCTCTACTTGTTGTAGAAAATTCTGATACAATCGCTCCTTCATCTCCTGCTTGAAACCAGTGGAGAATATTAGGAACAATTGTATATTGCTCCCCAGGTTTAAGTTCTATCTCATGCTACACAGTAAAATAAGGGCTTTTCTCTTCTGGGATAATAGCCTTGGGATTTTTTGTAGGCTCTCCAGAAACATAAAGATAAATCTTATTACCCCACCTGCATCTGAATGTCTCTTCTTTTCCAAGGTCTCCATTAATATAAGGGTGCCTATGTTCAGGGCATATCTGTCTAGAGAAAAGAACTAATTCTTTTGCACAGACACGCTCCGTATTAATGTATACCCCGAAAACTGCGTCTGAAATATTTACGCAAATTTTTTGCTAAATTCATCTAAATCCCATAAATTTAATGGTGAATCTGCGAATCTACATTCAAATTCTACCATGTAACACTACTCCGTAGGATAATAATTTCGACATGTGGTATGTTATCTAATGGTATGACCTCTTACCTGTTTAGCATTTTATCACCTTTTTTTTATTTGTCAAGGCATCGAATTGCCTCATCAAAAATCTAAATGAAAAAGTATCGATGCCTCATATAAAAATCTAAATGAAATTATTTTAATTATAACCTAATCTCCTCTATATTTAAAGAGAAAAATTATCTCTTTTTTAATATATGAGGAGGTAAAAAGGGATGTTAACTATGAGGCAGAAAAAGGCCGTAACCAGAGAATTAAGAGATCGATATCAAAGATCATCTAAAAAAGAAAAGACCATTATTTTAAATGGGTTTATCCAACTTACCGGATATAACCGCTGTTATGCCTGTCAAGTTCTAAATGTTAAAAAAGAAAAAGTATTAGGGTATCTAAATATAGCCGGTAAAAGAATAAAATATATAGCGGATAAGAGGAAAATCAAAAGGAAGAAGAAAAAAATCTATGATCAAAATGTTCTGGTAACCTTAAAGGAGCTCTGGAAAATATGTGATTATATCTGTTCTAAAAGACTGGCCCCTTTCTTATCCGAGATTATCCCGGTATTAGAAAGATGGGGGGAAATTAAACTTGATGCTATGGTAAGAGAAAAGCTCTTCAAGATAAGTGCAGCCACTATCGATAGAATCGTTATTGTAAAGAGCATGAGATTACCTTTACCCGAAGTAGACCTTACCGCAAGAATGATTCCTGTTTTGTGGAACAGAAGAACTGGTCGGTCATCAGAAGGGCGGTAGGCTATGCCAGTGTTTATGATAATCTAAAAGTGCACCACTTTATCAATTGAAAAGTACACCACTTTGAAATATTATTCTCTATGTAAGAAGAAAGAATTACATAGGGAGGAAAAGGGGGATGATTAAATTGATAGAGAAACAAAAAATAATAATATCACATTACCGAGAAGGAAAATCACAAAGACAGATATCAAAAGACCTAAATATAAACAGAAGGACAATAGGAAAATATATAAAAGATTATGAGGATAAAAAAGCCAAACTTATCAACTCTAAGAGCAACTACCATAAAGAGGAATTAATAGCTGATCTAGTAGAAGATCCTAAATATGATACCAGCTCCAGGAAAAAGGTAAAATTGACTGATGAGATAATGAGTAGAATTAAATTTTACTTAAGGGAAAATGATACCAAAAGAGCAGAGGGAAGAGCAAAACAACAAAAGAAGAAGATTGATATCTATGAAGCTTTAAGAGAAGAAGGATTTGATATTTCCTATACTACCATCTGCAGTACCATTAGAAATATTAAAAAAGAGGGTAAAGAGGCATATATAAGACAAGAATACGAATTAGGAGAGGTTTGCGAATTTGACTGGGGAGAGGTAAAACTTACTATCTCCGGTAAAAATAAAACCCTTCAAATGTCCGTCTTTACCAGTGCCAAAGGAGACTATCGATCTGGTAACCTTTATCATAATCAGAAGACCGAAGCCTTTTTAGATACCCATGCCTCTTTCTTTGAAGAGGCAGGTGGAGTATATAAAGAGATGGTCTATGATGACTCCCGGGTTATGGTAGCCAGATTTGTAGGAAGATCGGAAAAAGAACCTACCGAAGAGCTTCTAAAGCTATCTATCTATTATGGCTTTAGCTTTAGATTTACCAATACCTACCAGGCCCATGAAAAAGGACATGTAGAACGCAGTGTAGAATACGTAAGAAGAAAGATATTCTCTAAAAAGGATGAATTCTCCTCAGTAGAAGAAGCAAAAGAGTATTTTAGGTTAGGACTTAAAAAATTAAATTTAAAACCTCAGGTTCTAAATAATGGGAAAAGTGCGGATGAGATATTAAAGGAGGAGAAAGACTACCTGCTTCCTCTTCCTCCCCGATATGATACGGCCAGAATAGTAGAGGCCAGAGCAGATAAATATGCTTGTATTAGCGTAGATGGTAATCATTATTCTGTCCCGGATCACCTGGTAGGACAGTTCATCTTTACTAAAATTTACCCGGATAAGATCATCAGTTACCATAAGCAAAAAAAGATAGCCTCTCACCAAAGAAGGTATGGTGCACAAGAATGGTCAATAAATATAGCTCATTACCTGGTGACTTTAAAACTAAAGCCAGGTGCCCTGAAACGAAGTAGCGCCTTTGCTCAGCTTAAGCCAAAACTAAAGGATATATACTAAAAGTATTATAAAGGCAAAGAGAAGAGTTTTATAGAGCTGCTGGAGCTGATTGCTGCCCATAACCTGTTAGCTGTAGAACAAGCCATAACTCTTTTAAAAAAGATTAACCCTAGCGGTATCAGTACCGAGAAGATAAAGACTATAGTAGAAAGGAATTACTCAACTCCCAAGAATATTACTCACCTTTCCGATACAGAAGCCAATTCCAAGAAAATAGTGGATATCTATGCCGAGATCCTAAAAGAGGTGAGTAGAGTATGAAAAATGCAGAAAAAAAAGAGCTGTTCAGCAAAATAAAAGAGATTAGTAAACAAGTAAGGCTTCCGGGGATTAGAAGATACATGGTAGAAGAGATTGAAGAGGCCAATACTAAAAACTTAAGCTATGAAAAATTTCTGTATCACCTTCTCTTAAAGGAGTATGATTTAAGGTTAGAAAATAGTATGAAAAATAGAATCAGGCTGGCCAATTTTCCCTACAAAAAATATCTAGAGGACCTGTCTATCGAAGACCTCCCCCATGATGCTAAAAAAAGGCTAAAGGTACTTACCAGCCTTGATTTTATTGAAAGTGGACAGAATGTAATCCTGGCCGGCAGCCCCGGCACCGGTAATTATCGAAAGTTTTTGTTTATGGAAAGAAATAAGGGCATATGCCTATTTTAGTGGAAATATACTTTTATTTCTTTCCATAATACCTCACAATA